>Ga0209450_10000400_pt1 | contig 22534 bp, 18 predicted proteins | sample FrelakmetLWP11LW_FD_187149 | JGI IMG/M metagenome (GOLD analysis project Ga0209450, IMG submission 187149) | Freshwater lake sediment microbial communities from the University of Notre Dame, USA, for methane emissions studies - LWP11 LW (SPAdes)... | ecosystem: Environmental > Aquatic >...
GGGCCCGGCTCGCCGAGCTCGTTCAGCAGCGCGGCGTAGGTCAGGCGCGTCGACTTGTCCTTGGGCGCCAGCGCGACCGCACGCTCGAAGGCGGCGCGTGCCGCCGCACGGTCGCCGCCGCGCAGGGCGAGGTGGCCCTGCCACAGGATCGCCTGCGCGGACTCCGGGGCGGCCTTCACCGCCGACGCGGCGAGGCGCGCGGCGAGCTCCGGCTGGCGCAGCTGCTGCGCGACCTGGCTCAGCGCCAGCAGGGTGTCCACGCCGCCGGGCAGGTCCGGCGCGGCGGCCAGCGACTCGAGGGCGGCGACCGCGCGCACCGGGTCGCTGCCGCCCAGCAGCACCTGCCCGACCATCCGCCGCGCATCGGCATCGCCGCGCGCGAGCAGCGTGCGCAGCCGCGCCAGCGCGCCCTCGGTGTCGCCGTCGGCCAGCGCCAGCCCGGCCTCGGCCTGCACGATGCCCACCGCGTCGGGCGCCAGCGCCCTCCAGCGGGCCAGCCCCTGGCGCGCCAGGTCCCACTCGCGCGCCACGATCGCGACCCGGGTGGCGTGCTCGGCGATCGCCGGATCGTCGCTGGCTGCCGCCGCGCGGCCGAAGTGGCGCGCCGCAGAGGCCGCCCGGCCGTCCTGCCAGGCGAATTCACCCGCCATCAATGCTGCGGTGACGTCCTTGTCGTCCGAGCGCAATGGCGCCTCGGCGGCCTCGGGCGCCGGCTCGACAGGCGCGCGGGCCGGCGCACCGGCGCACGCGGCGAGCGCCAGCACGGCCATGGGCACGAACCACCGGACAACCTTGATCTGGATCATTTCCGCAACGCTCCGAGGGGCGCCGGGGCGGGAAAATCCCCTTCCGCGGCGCGGATTTCCTTGATCTGGGACGGATGGCGAACCACAATCCGCCAACCTCGCACCCTGCCACCATGACGCTGATCGCCCTCGGACTCAACCACCAGACCGCGCCGGTCTCCCTGCGCGAACGGGTGGCGTTCGACTGCGAGACCGTGCCGCCCGCCCTGCAGGCGCTGCGCGAGGTCGAGGGGGTAGAGGAGATCGCGATCCTCTCCACCTGCAACCGGATCGAGTTGTACGCCAACGTGCGCGAGGGCCGCGAGGCGGCGATCATCGACTGGCTGCACGCGCACCACGGTCTGACCCCGCCGACCCTCGACGAGTTCCTGTACCGGCACGACGGCCCGGCGGCGGTGCGCCACCTGTTCCGGGTCGCCACCGGCCTGGATTCGCTGGTGCTCGGCGAGCCGCAGATCCTCGGACAGGTCAAGGAGGCCTACCACCTCGCGCGCACCGCCGGCGCGCTCGGCTCGCCGCTCGACCGGCTGTTCCAGAACACCTTCGCGGTGGCCAAGCGCGTGCGTACCGACACCCGCATCGGCGCCAACCCGGTATCGGTGGCGTTCGCCGCGGTGCGGCTGGCGCACCAGGTGTTCGCCGACCTCGGCCGCTCCACCGTGCTGCTGGTCGGCGCCGGCGACACCATCGAACTGGCCGCCCGCCACCTCGCCGAAAGCGGGGTCAAGCGCATGCTGGTCGCCAACCGCACGCTGGCCAACGCCGAGTCGCTGGCGGTCCGCTTCGGCGCGCAGGCGATGCCGCTGGCCGACATCCCCTGGCGGCTCGGCGAGGCGGACGTGGTGATCGCCTCCACCGCCAGCCGCGAACCGATCATCACCCGCGCCCACGTCGCCGCCGCGATCAAGGCGCGCCGCCGCAAGCCGATGCTGATCCTCGACCTCGCCGTGCCGCGCGACGTCGAGGCGTCCACCGCCGAGCTCGACGACGTGTTCGTCTACACGGTGGACGACCTCACCGGCGTGATCGAGGAAAACCTGCGCTCGCGGCGCGAGGCCGCGCGCGAGGCCGAGGCCATCATCGACCTGCAGGTCGGGCACTTCATGGACTGGTGCCGGGGCCTCGACGGCCAGGGCCTGGTGCGTGCGGTGCGCGGTGCCGCCGAACGCGAGCGCGACGCGGTGCTGGCGCGCGCGCGCCAGATGCTCGAACACGGCAAGCCCGCCGAGGAAGCGCTGGCCTTCCTCGCCAACACCCTCACCAACAAGCTGATGCACGCACCCAGCGCCAACCTGCGCGCCGCCGCCCTGCGCGGCGATGCCGAGCTGCTGCGCGCCGCCGAGAAGCTGTTCGCCGAGACCAGCGACGCCCGCGCGCGTCCCGAATGACCCCCTCCATCCGCCGCAAGCTGGACGCCCTCGCGGAGCGTCGGCAGGAAGTCGCCTTGCTGCTCGCCGACCCCGCGGTGGTGGGCGACACGGCGCGCTTCCGCGCGCTCTCGCGCGAGTACGCCCGGCTCGACCCGCTGGCGACCGCGCTGGCGGCATACGACCGCGCCGGCACCGACCTCGAAGCCGCGCGTGCGCTGGCCGGCGACGCCGAACTCGGCGCGATGGCCGCGGACGAGGTGTCGGCGCTCGAGGCGCGGCGCGCGACGCTGGAGGCGGAGCTGCAACTGCTGCTGGTGCCGCGCGACCCGCGCGACGACGCCAACATCTTCCTCGAAGTGCGCGCCGGCACCGGTGGCGACGAGGCCGCGATCTTCGCCGGCGACCTGTTCCGCATGTACCTGCGCTACGCGGAGTCGAAGGGCTGGCGGGTCGAGGTGCTGGACGAGAGCGCCGGCGAACATGGCGGCTACAAGAAGGTGGTCGCCCGCATCGAGGGCCACGGGGCCTACTCGCGACTGAAGTTCGAATCGGGCACCCATCGCGTGCAGCGCGTGCCGGCGACCGAAAGCCAGGGTCGGATCCACACCTCGGCCTGCACGGTGGCGATCCTCGCCGAGCCGGAGGAATCCGAAGCGCCGTCGATCAATCCTGCCGACCTCAAGGTCGACACCTACCGCGCCTCCGGCGCCGGCGGCCAGCACGTCAACAAGACCGAGTCCGCGATCCGCATCACCCACCTGCCCTCCGGCATCGTGGTCGAGTGCCAGGACGAGCGCTCGCAGCACAAGAACCGCGCCCGCGCCCTGTCGCTGCTGGCGGCGCGCCTGGCCGAGATCGAGCGCGAAAAGCAGGAGGCGGCGACCAGCGCCACGCGCCGCCTGCAGGTCGGCAGCGGCGACCGCAGCGAGCGCATCCGCACCTACAACTTCCCGCAGGGTCGCGTGACCGATCACCGGATCAACCTCACGCTGTACGCGCTCGACCGGGTGATCGAGGGCGAACTCGACCCGGTCCTCGATCCGCTGGCGCGCGAGCACCAGGCCGACCAGTTGAAGCTGTTGACGGACGCCGCATGAGCGACGCGACCGACGAGGTGCTGTCCCGCGCGCGCGACGACCTGTCGCGCGGCGACCCGCGCGCCGCGATGCTGGGACTCACCCGCGCGCTGGCGGCGCAGCCGACGCGCGACGCGCTGTGGGTCGAACTCGGCCGCGTCTACCTCGCGATCGGCCGCCCGGACCAGACGCGCGCGGCGCTGGAGCGCGCGCTGACGCTGGCACCGCAGCGCGCCGCGGCCTGGCACCTGCTCGGCCTGGCCCTGCATGCGGAGGGACGCCACGCGGAGGCGATCGACGCCCTGCGGCGCGCGCTGGCGCAGAACGATGCGGTCCCGGCGTTCCGCGTGGCGCTGGCCGGCGCCCTGCTCGACGCCGGCGACGCCGCGGCGGCGGCCGACGAAGCGACCCGCGCGGCACGCGAGTCGCCGCACGATCCCGAGGCCCCGTTCGTGCGCGGCACCGCGCTGGCGGCGGCGGGCCGGCACGGCGAGGCAGCCGACGCGTTCGCCGCCGCGACCGCGATCGACCCCGGCCACGCGCGCGCGCACCACAACCGCGCGCTCGCGCTCGACGAAGCCGGCCGCACCACCGACGCGATCGCCGCCTGCGACGCCGCCCTCGCGGCCGACCCGCGGCTGCTGCCGGCGCGCTCGCAGCGCGTGTTCATGCAGCGGCGGATCGGCGACTGGCGCGGCCTCGACGTCGGCTCGGCCGCGCTCATCGACGCCGTGCGCGCCGGGCACCCCGGCGTGGCGCCGTTCGCCTTCCTCGCCGAACCCGCGACGCCCGCCGACCAGCTCGCCTGCGCGCGCCTGCATGCCGCAGCCGTGCTCGCGGCCGCGGCCCCTGCCCTGCCCCCGGCGCCACCCGCGCACGGCGGCCGCGCGCCGCGCGTCGGCTTCGTGTCGTCAGGATTCAACAACCATCCGACCGCACTGCTGCTGGCCGACTTCGTCGAGCGCCTGCGCGGCACGCCGCTGGTGGCGATCGGCTACGCCACCACGCGCGACGACGGCGGCGCGATGCGGCGCCGGCTGCGCGCGGGATTCAGCGCCTTCCACGAAGTGCACGAGCTCGAGCCCGCGGCGCTCGCCGAGCGGATCCGCGCCGATCGCATCGACGTGCTGGTCGACCTGCGCGGCTACGGCGCGGGCGAGGTCAGCGCAGCCTTCGCGCGCCGCCCGGCGCCGGTGCAGGTGAACTGGCTGGCCTATCCGGGCACGTCCGGTGCGCCCTTCATCGACTACCTGCTGGCCGACCCGCAGGTCGTCCCCGCCGCCCAGCGCGCGCACTACAGCGAGGCGCTGGTGCGCCTGCCGCATGCCTTCCAGCCGTCCGACGCCACGCGCCGGATCGGCGAGCCGCCGCCGCGCGCAACGCTCGGCCTGCCGGCGACCGGCTTCGTGTTCGCCAGCTTCAACAACGCGTACAAGATCGGGCCGCCGGTATTCGCGGCGTGGATGGACATCCTGCGCCGGTCGCCGGGCGCCGTGCTGTGGCTGCTCGGCGAGCCGGACGGCGACTTCGCCCGCCACCTGCGCGACGCGGCATCGACCGCAGGCATCGATCCGGCGCGCCTGGTGTTCCAGCGCAAACTGGCGCACGACGCCTACCTCGCGCTGTACCGCCACGTCGACCTGTTCCTCGACACCTGGCCGTATGGCGCGCACACCACGGCCAGCGACGCGCTGTGGGCCGGGGCACCGCTGCTGACCGTGCCCGGCGACACCTTCGCCGCGCGCGTGGGCCTGTCGCTGCTGCGGACCCTGGGCCTGCCGGAGCTGGTCGCCGACGACGTCGCCGACTACATCGCGCGCGCCGCCGCGTTCGCCCGCGATCCGGCGGCCGCGGCCCGCGTGCGCGAGCGCCTGCGCGACGCGCGCGCGGCCACCCCGCTGTTCGACATGCCGCGCTTCGCCCGCGACTTCGCCCGCGCGATCGCCTGGATGCACGAGCGCGCGCAAGCCGGCCTGCCGCCGGCCGACCACGACCTCGCCGCAACCTGAAACGCCCGGCGCCGGCATACAATCCGGTGATGACCGCTTCCGACGCCTTCGTGCCGCTCCGCATCGCCCTGCTCACGGTGTCGGATTCGCGTACGCTCGACAGCGACACCTCCGGGCAGTACCTCGCCGACGCCCTCGTCGCCGCCGGCCACGTGCTCGCCGCGCGCGTCCTCCTGCCCGACCACCGCTGGAAGATCCGCGCGCAGGTCGCCGCCTGGATCGCCGACGAGGCGATCGACGGCGTGATCACCACCGGCGGCACCGGCTTCACCGGCCGCGACTCCACCCCGGAGGCGATCGAACCGCTGCTCGACAAGCCGATGCCCGGGTTCGGCGAGATGTTCCGCGCCCTGTCCTGGCACGAGATCGGCACCAGCACGCTGCAGTCGCGCGCGTTCGCCGGGCTCGCCAACGGCACCTTCGTGTTCTGCCTGCCGGGCTCGACCTCGGCCTGCCGCACGGCCTGGGAGAAACTGCTGTCCGCGCAACTCGACGCGCGCACCCGGCCGTGCAACCTGGTTTCGCTCCGTCCCCGCCTGCACGAACGCTGACCCGGAGGCCCCATGGCGAAGGAACTGAAGAAGAAGGAATACGCCGAGCACCTGCGCCCGCTGCAGGTGGAACTGGCGCAGATGCACCGCTGGCTGCAGGCCAAGGGACAGCGGCTGGTGGTGCTGTTCGAAGGCCGCGACACGGCCGGCAAGGGCGGCGCGATCAATTGCTTCACCCAGGTGCTCAACCCGCGCTACTGCCGTGTCGCCGCCCTGCCCAAGCCGTCCGAGCGCGAGCGCACGCAGTGGTACTTCCAGCGCTACATCACCCACCTGCCTTCGGCCGGCGAGATCGTGCTGTTCGACCGCTCCTGGTACAACAGGGCCGGCGTCGAGAAGGTGATGGGCTTCTGCACCGATGCCCAGTACAAGGCCTTCCTGCGCGACGTGGTCACCTTCGAGCGGCTGCTGGTGGCCGACGGCATCCTGCTGTTCAAGTACTGGTTCTCGGTCGACCAGTCGCAGCAGGAGGCGCGCTTCGCCGAGCGCATCGAGGACCCGATCAAGCGCTTCAAGATCTCGCCGATGGACCTCGAGTCGCGCAGCCGCTACGCCGACTACACGCGCGCCGCGGAGGCGATGTTCCGCCACACGCACATCAAGGAGGCGCCCTGGCACGTGGTGGACGCCAACGACCAGAAACGGGCGCGCCTGAACATGATCCGCCACCTGCTCGACGCGCTGCCGGACCACGACGTGCCGCCGGAGCCGATCAAGTTCCCGCCGCTCGCCAGCCGCCCGGCCCGGCACCGGGTCAAGGCGAAGGTCGTGCACGTGCCGGAGCGCTACTGATCGCGAGGCGCCGGGGTCCGCGTCGCGGCGTGGCGCGACGCCCCGCGTGCCGGCGCCTTCAGGCCCCGGCGACCACGTCGACGGCCTGGCCGTCGCTCAGCCGTTCGGCGCCGCGCACCACCAGCGGATCGCCGGGCGCGAGGTCGGCTTCGGTCTCGACCACCACCTCGCTGCCCCGCGCGGCACCGGGCATCACCGCCAGCCGCTGCGCGCGCTGGTCGTCGCCGACGCGGTAGACGAAGGCCGCGCCGTCGCGCAGCACCAGTGCGTCGCGCGGCACCAGCAGGGCCTCGCGCGCCGCTTCCGCCGGCAGCAGCACCTCGACCGCGCCGCCGGCGGTCCAGCCCCCGCCATCGAGCGCGATCCGCAGTTCGACCTGCCGCGAGGCGGCATCGCCGACCGGCACCCGCGCGCGCAGCGTCGCCGGCTGCTCGACGCCCGCGGCGCGCACCGTCACCGGCAGGCCCGGCTCGAGCCGACCGAGCAGCGCCAGCGGCGCGGTGGCGCGCACCTCGAGCCGTCCGGTGTCGACCAGCCGCGCGACCGGGGCGCCGACCTGCGCGTACTCGCCACTGCGCAGCGCGCGTTCGGCAACCACGCCGTCGAACGGCGCGCGCACCACGGCGGCGGCGACGCGGCGGCGGCTCTCGGCCGATCGCGCGGCCGCCTCGGCACGGCTGGCCGCGAGCACGTCGCGCGCGCTGCGCGCCTCGTCGAGCTGGGTCTCGGCGACGCTGGAACGACGCTCCAGCGACGACAGCCGCACGACCTGCCGCTCGGCGAGCGCCAGTTGCGCATCGAGCCGCGCGAGCGCGGCCCCGTCCTGCGCAGCCTGCAAGCGCAGCGGCGCGTCGTCGAGTCGCGCCAGCGGCTCACCGCGCGCGACCTGGGCACCGACCTCGGCCACCCACAGCACGCGGCCCGCCAGTTCGGTCGCCACCCGTGCATCGTCGCGGCTCTCGACCGTACCGGTGACCCAGGTGGTGGGCGCGACCGCTTCGCGCAGCGCGGGCGCGACGGCGACCGGTGCCGGCGGCGGCGAGGGCGCGGTTTCCGTCGCCGCGGCGGGACGCGCCACCGGCCAGGCAAAGACTGCGACCAGGCACGTCAGCACGGCGACGGCGAACAGGCTGCGCAGCGGCCAGCGCGCGAAGGGCGATCGTTGCATGGGATTCTCCGGGTCAGGATGCGGGTCAGAGTTCGGATCAGGCGGCTTCGGGCGCCGGCACGCGGTCGGGACCCGTTCGGGCGGCGCGGCCGACCGCACCGCGCAGGCGCAGCGCCGCCGGCACAACCAGCGCGGTGAACAGCAGGCTCACGCACACGCCGCCGACGCTCACCGCCGCCATGCCGCGGTAGATCACCGCGCCCGGGCCGGGGCTCAGGGCCAGCGGCAGCGCACCGAGCACGCCGGTCACCGCGCCGATCAGGATCGGCCGCAGGCGCTGGTCCAGCGCCTGCGCGACCGCGGCGTCCAGCGTCGCGCCCTCGGCCTGCGCCGCGCGCGCCTGCGCCACCAGCAGGATGCCGTTGTTGATCACCATGCCGAGCAGCATCACGAAGCCGATCATGGTCAGGAGATCGAGCGGCTGCGGCGCGAACAGGCCCAGCACGCGCAGCCCGAGCACGCCACCGAACAGCGCCAGCGGCAAGGTCAGCATCACGATCGCGCTGTCGCCCAGCGAGCGGAACATCGCCGCCATCGCCACGAACAGCACCAGCAGCGCCAGCGCGAGGTTGCCGCCCATCGACGCCAGCAGGCCATCCAGCGCGTCGGCCGATCCGGCCATGCGGACCGCACCATCGGCCGGCATCGCCGCGCGCAGCGCCGGCAGCACGTCGGCCTCGAGCGCAGACAGGGCCTCCTCCAGCGACATCGACTCCGGCGGGTCGACGCTCAGCGTCACCGTGCGGCGACCGTCGACGCGGCGCAATTGCCCGGCCGCCGGGACGACCTCGACCGATGCCACGTCACCCACGGTCACCGTGCCGCCGCGCGGGGTCGCGAGCGCGAGGCCGCCGATTTCCTCCGGCGTGCGCCAGCCACCGCCGCGCAGCACCACGTCCATGCGCCGGTCGCCGTCGAAGTACTCGCCCAGCCAGGCGCCGTCGCCGAGCGCGCGCACGACCGCGGCGAGGTCCTCGCGCCGCCAGCCCACCTCGGCCAGCCGGCGGTCGTCGGGCACGAAGCGCAGTTCCGGCGCCGAGGGCTCGACGCTGGGATAGGCCTGCACGTTGGCGCCCGGAAAGCGCTGCTGCAGAAGGGTCCGGCCCTGCTCGGCGACGCGCGCCAGCGCCGGAAGATCGCCCGACTGCAGGTCGATCGCCACCGCACGCGTCGATCCGCCGAAACCGCGGAACAGCTGGCCCTCGGCCGCGAACGCGCGGGTGTCGGGCAGGCCGACGAGGATCTCCTCGCGCACGATGCGCTCGAGGTCGCCGATCCGGGCGTCATCGACCACGCGCGCCCCGAACGAGGCGCTGCCCGGCCGGAAGGTGATGAACCAGTTCCTCAGTTGCGGCTCCTTCTCGCCGTTCATGTAGGGCGCCATGCGCTCGCGGATCAGCGCGCCGATCTCGCGATCCGCGGCCGACGGGGGCATCGCCGGCGGCGTGCTGATGAAGGCGTCCACCGCCGCCCGCTTCACCGGGGGCAGGTAGTCGAGCGGCGGCAGCAGGACCGTCGCGATCGCCAGCGGGCCCACCACCAGCAGGAGCAGGCAGGCGACCTGGCGCCGGCGCGTCGCCGTGGCCTGCATCACCCAGCGCGTGATGCGCCGGTAACCCGAAGCATCGGAGCGCGCCGGGCGCGCGCGCAGCCAGCCGCCGGTCGCGGCAGGCAACACGAACAGCGCGACCGCGAGCGAGATCCCGACCGCGATGGCGATCGTCAGCGCGAGGTCGGCGAAGATCATGCCGGCCGCGTCGCGCAGGAACATCACCGGCGCGAACACCGCGATCGTGGTCGCGGTCGACGCCAGCAGCGCCGCGGACACCTCGCGCGTGCCGCGCGCTGCCGCATCGACCGCCGCCAGCCCGCGCTCGCGCAGGCGCACGATGTTCTCCGCCACCACGATCGCGGCATCCATGACCATGCCCACCGCAAAGGCCAACCCCGCGAGCGACACCATGTTGAGGCTGCGTCCGCCCAACGCGAGCACGATCGCCGTGGACAGCAGCGAGATCGGGATCGCGCTCGCGATCAGGAGCGTCGCGCGCACGTCGCGCAGGAACCACCACAGGCAGCCGATGGCCAGCAGCACGCCCGCGCCGAGATTGCCGCTCAGCAGCCCGACCGCGCGGCGGATGAAGAGGCCCGAGTCGAAACTCTGCGCGATGCCGAGGCCGCGCGCGGCGAGCGGCCCTTCGCGCAGCGCGTCGACCACCTCGCGCACGCCATCGAGCGTCGCCAGCACGTTGGCGCCAGGCTCGCGGAACACGCGCAGGCCGATCGCCGGGTTGCCGTTCTGCCAGGTCAGGAAGGCCGGCGCGGCGCGGCGTACCTCGACCGTCGCCACGTCGCCGAGGGTGACCGCCCGCCCGTCGCGCCAGGCGAGGATCATGTCCTCCATCTGCTCCGCGGCGTAGCGACCAGCGAGGCGCAGCGTGTACTGCCGGCGCCCGACGTCGCGGAAACCCGCCGACACGTCGCGCGACCCGCCGGCCAGTGCGGCGATTTCGGGCAGGCCGACGCCGTACTGCGCCGCCCGGTCCAGATCGACGTCCACCACGAGCTGCTCCAGCGCCCCTCCGTCGACCCACACACCGGCGACACCGGGCACGGCCTCCAGCCGCGGCTCGACCTGGTCGACGACGAATCGATAGTGGTCGTTGATGGACCCGGCCGTGCCGGGCAGCAGTTGCACGAAGTAGTAGGTGAGCGTCTCGTTGGCGTGCTGCGAATCGAGACTCACCACCGGTGGTTCGGCGTCGGCCGGCAGCGGCGGCATGCGGGCGAGCCGGCCGACGATGTCCACCATCGTGGCCTCCAGGTCGGTGCCGAGCGCGAACACGAGCTCGACCCAGGCCGACCCCGGGCTCGCATTGCCCTCCAGCCGCTCGAGCCCCGGCATGCCGGCGAGCACGTCCTCCAGCGGATCGAGGATCTCGGATTCGATCTCCTGCGGCGACGCCGCGCGCCAGACGGCGTACACCGAAATGCGCGGCTCCTCGGTCTCCGGGAACAACTGCAGCGGCAGCCGCGCCGCGGCCAGCGCGCCGAACACCAGCAGCAGCGCGACCAGGGCGGCCACGGCCACCGGATTGCGGATCGACGCCTTGATCAAGTCCATGCGGCACCTCGTCGTGACGGCGCGAGGTTGCGCCGTCGTGCGAGGAGCCAGATGGGCCGATGGTCACGAACCGCGGCGAACCGTAGTCGCGGCGCGCCGAAGCGAGCGACCCGTTCAGCGCAGCAGGTCGAGCCGGTCGCGGTAGCTGCGCGACAGCTTGAGTTCCTGGCCCGAATCGAGGATCACGAAGTACTCGCCGTTGATGTGCGCGCGCAGCTCGCGCACGCGATCCACGGCGACGATGGTCGAGCGGTGGATGCGCGCGAAGCGCCGCGGGTCGAGCCGCTGCTCGAGCTCGCGCAGGGTCATGCGCACCACGTGCGTCTCGCGCTCGGTGTGGATGCACATGTAGTCGCCCGCGGCGTCGACCCAGCGGATCTCGTCGGGCTCGACGCGCACGATCCGCTCGCCGTCGCGGAACGACAGCCACGCAGGGCGCGACGCACCGCCGAGTCCTCCATCGAGGGCCTCGTCGAGCGACAGCGCGGGCCGGCCGGTCACCTCGCCGAGCAGGCCGAGCAGGCGGGCGCAGTGCGCCTCGGCCTGGCGCTCGCGGCGCTGCTGGCGCACGCGGAACAGCGCCTGCTGCAGCCGCGAATCCTCGATCGGCTTGAGCACGTAGTCGACCGCCGCGGCCTCGAAGGCGCGGATCGCGTAGTGGTCGTAGGCGGTCACGAAGACCACCATCGGCATCCGGCTCGCCGGCAGCGCACGCAGGGTGGCGAAGCCGTCGAGCCCCGGCATCTGCACGTCGAGGAACATCAGGTCCGGTTCGTGATGGGCGACGGCGCGCAGCGCGTCCTCGCCGTTGGCGCACTCGCCGACGATGCGCACGTCGGCCTCGCCCGCCAGGCGCAGCACCAGCCCGCGGCGCGCCAGCGGCTCGTCGTCCACGATCAGCGTGCGCAGCACGACCGGCGGCTCCGCGTTCACTCGCGCGCCGCCCCGCTGCGCTCGAACGGCAGGCGCAGCACGACCTCGGCGCCCTGCGGCGCGCGATTGCGCAGCACGAAGGTGGCGCGCCCGCCGAACAGCACGCGCAGGCGTTCGCGCGCGTTGCGCAGGCCCACGCCGCGCCCCTCGGGCAGGCCATCCGCGCCGAGCGGGCCGAAGCCCGGCCCGTCGTCGCGCAGGATGATCTCGAGGTGGTCGCCGTCGATGCGCGCGACGATCCCGATCTCGCCGCCCTCGATCCGGCGGGCCACGGCGTACTTGATCGCGTTCTCGACCAGCGGCTGCAGGATCAGGCTCGGCACCGCCGCCGCGTAGGCCTCGGGCTCGACGTCCACCGCCAGCCGCAAGCGCTCCGCGAAGCGCAGCTTCTCGATGCCGAGGTAGAGGTTGATCGCCTCCAGTTCCTGCCGCAGCGAGACGCGCTGCATCGGGTCCGCGTCCAGCGAGTGGCGCAGGAAGGCCGACAGGCTGGTCACCATGCGATTCGCAGTGGCGTTGTCGTGGTCCAGCACCAGGGTCGAGATCGCGTTCAGCGTGTTGAACAGGAAGTGCGGGTTCAACTGGTAGCGCAGCATCTTCAACTGCGCCTCGTGCGCCATCGCCTGCGCCGCCAGCGTGGCTTCGGTCTGCTGCTGCAGGCGCTGGTGGTTCTTGATGCCCCAGTACAGCCCGGACCAGGCCAGCACGACCCAGATGAACGAGCCGACGTACGCCGCCCATCCGATCACGGTGTCGGGACGGCAGTTCTTCGGACAGAACTCGACCAGCGCGAACACGTAGGCGACGCCGATGCCGAACGCGACCAGCAGCATCGGCAGCAGCGCGGCGGCGAAGAAACGCAGCGGCGACAGGCCCGCCAGCGCCCGCAGCACCTGGCGCAGCAGCAGGGTGAGCGCGAAGCCGGCGATGCTGGTCGCCGCCGGCACGATCCAGTACTCCAGCGGCTTGCCGTGCGCCAGCGAGACCACGAAGGAGAACACGAAGTAGCCGCTCCAGCCGGCGCCCTGCAGCAGCCAGAACAGGCGCGGACCGTTGGCGGCGCGGGCGACGGGTGCGGTGGTGGGCGACGACATCGCGGCATCCTACCGAAGCGCGCCCGGGCGTTCCCTGTCCCGCCCTCGCCACGGCGCAGCCCGGGCTCGTTTCGGCGCAGGCCGACCAGTGGATCGGCCGCCGGCGCCCGCGGCCCCGCGCCGCCGGGCGCGGGCGCAGCGCCGGGGGGCGGTGGTGGATTCGGGCCTCAGGGTCACTAGTAACAGGCGCCGCCGGCGCCGCGCAGCAGGGTCGCCTCGCCACGCGCGATCGCCGCGCCGTCTTCGCCCGGCCCGTCGACCCGCGCGCTCGCCTCGATCGCGCCACAGACGCCGCGGAAGCCGTACGACAACCGCACCTCGCCATCGGCGCCCGGCAGCGCGACGACCGCGTCGCCAGCGCGCCGCTCCCCGCGCCCCAGGCGCCAGGTGGGCAGGCCGTCGCGGTCGAATTGCAGGAACAGCACGCGCTCGGCGCCATCGGCGCCATGGCCGTCGGACTGCACGGCCATGCCCCAGGCGCCGTCCGGCGCCATCCAGATGCCCGATCCGTCGACCGCCGGTCGCTGGCGCTCCCGCGCGGCGAGTGGCTCCAGGCAGGCCGTCCAGGCGTCGTCGCCGATGCGCACGTCGACCACGGCGAGCGCCCAGGCGCCGTCACGTCCGGCGCATTCGCGGTCGGCCCCGGCGGCGCCGAAGCGGATCGTCATCCGGCCCAGGGTCTCCGCCTGCAGGCGGCGCTCGTCGTCCATGCGGTATCGCAGCAGGCCGGTCGAGTCCTCGAACGTGCCGTTCCTGACCTGCCCGCCGGCGGAGTACCAGCGCGGCTGCCGGTCGCCGTCGATCCGGTGCAGCAGCGCGAGCCAGCCGGCGCGCGTGCGGTCGAGGAACAGCCCCACGTCAGGCGCGTGTCGATCGACCCAGGCGCCGGTCGGCATGCGCGGCTCGCCCAGCGATCCGCGCCACAGACGGGGCGGATCGCCGGCGGTCAGCGCGTACACCACCGTGCCGGCATCGACGACGAAGGGCGAGGCCACCATCGCGCGCAGCGTCGCATCGGCGCCGCTCGCACCCGCCGGGTCGCCGGCGCGGCCGTAGGCGTAGTGCCCGCCCGCCTGGCGCACCACGTACCAGCCTGCGCGCGGCGGCTCGCGCGGATCGTGCAACGCGATGCCGGCGACGTGCACGCGGTCGCCGCCATGCGGCTGGTGCAGCGCCTGCATGGGTGCCGCCCACGCCCGCGGTATACCGGCATCCCGCCCCCAGCGGTGGCGCAGCGCTTCGCGCAGGTCGGCCTCGATGACCAGGGTGCCGCGCGCGGGATCGAGCCGCACGGCCGAGCCGTCGTCGAGCACACCGATCGCGGCGTCCGCTTCGGGCGCGAGCGAGGCCAGCGCGGACAGCGACCCCCGCGCGGCTTCCCAGGCGACCGCCGTGACCCAGGCCCCGGCGGCGCCGCCGACCCGCCGCAGCAACCGCCCCCCGCGCGGACCGTGCACCGCCAGCAACGGCACGCCCGCATGCGCGACGAGGCCGGTGATGCGCTCGCCGTCGGCGAGCGCTTCCGTCCCCAGGCGACCATCGGCGCGCAGCCGGAACACGCGCGAGGCCGCATCGGCGTCGACCGCGACCAGCAGGCCGGCGCCGCCGCCCGCCGCATCGGGCAAGGCGACCAGCCATGCCGCCCGGGCCCGCACGCCGCGCGGATCGCCGAGCACCCGCGGCGGGCCCCAGCTGCCGGAGGGATCGCGCAACCGCAAGGACCAGCCCGAGTCGCCCGCCGTTACCAGCGCGAGGCGCACGCCCGCCGCGGTCGCCACGCTGCCGAAGTGCAGGACGCGTGCGGCCGGCGCGGACAGTTCGCGCTGCCATGGCGCCTGCGCGGAGCCGCGGCGCCACACCGACAGCGCCGCGCCGTCGGCGGCGACGAACAGTGCACCATCCAGCGCGGCGATTGCCGCCACCGGTGCGGCGTCCGGCAGGTCCTCGGCCTCGGCGTCGAAGCGGATCGATTCGAAGCGCGGCACGCGCGGCATCGCCACCGCGGGCAGCCAGTCATGCAGCACGGCGGCGATCGATTCGCCGCCGACGCGCGCCTCGCGGCCCTCGACCGCTTCCGCCGCGGCGCCGAAGCCGCGCCAGCGCTCGGCGATCCGCGCCGCGCCGATCCGCGCGGCTTCATCGCCTGCCGGCGCGACCAGCAGCAGCGACGGCAGGGCGAGCGCCGGCGGCGGCGCGCCATCGGCGTCGGCGGCCGGCGCGCCGGCGAGGACCACCGCGCGCAGGCTGCCCTCCGGCACGCCGGCCCCATGCAGTGGCGCCGGATCGCGCGCGAGCGCCAGCAGCGCGTCCGCCGCCTCGCCCGCGGCCACCACGTCGAGGCGGGACGAATCGGCGCCATAGGTCGGACCGCGCCAATAGAGGAACGCGAGCGCATCGGCCAGCGCCTCGCGCCGCGCGACCTGCCCCGGCGCGAGCAGCGCCACCACCCGACCGCGCGCGGCGAGCGCGCGCGCGACCAGTTCACCGTCCGGGACGTCGACCACCACCAGCAGGGGGTGCGGACCCGGCGCCGCAGGTGCATGTACGTCGAGCCGCCGCGGATCGTCCGGCAGGCCACCCGCGCCCCACACGATCCCGGAGAACACGCGCGCCTGCACCGCAGGCGCGAGCAGCAATGCCAGCAGGAACGCGATCGCCAGGCGCTGGGCTGGCGATGCCCTCATCCGGTGTGGAAGCCGTCGTGCCCGACCAGGGGCGCGTCGCCGCGCGACACCCGCTCGACCCGCGCCAGCGGCGGCCCGGCGCGCAGCGCATCGTGCAGCGCGTCGAGCGCCGCGGCCGAGCCGGACGCGAGCACCTCGACGCTGCCATCGGGCTGGTTGCGCGCGTGGCCACGCAGGCCGAGTTCCAGCGCGCGCCGCCGCGTCCACGCGCGGAAGCCGACGCCCTGCACGCGCCCCTCGACCACGAAGCGCGCGCCCGCCTCGCTCAAGGCGTCGCACCCGCGGCGTCGATCGCCTTCGCCAGTTGCGCCGAGGTCACCGGGCCGATGAAGCGCTGCGCGAGCCGGCCCTGCGGATCGACCAGATAGGTCGTGGGCAGCCCGCGCGGCACGTCGAAGTCCTTCGGCGGGTCGTAGACGTCCACCACCGCGATCGGATAGCCGGCAGGATGCTTGGCGAGGAAGGCGTCGAGGTCGGCGCGCTCGATCTCCTCGAACGCGAGCCCGATCACCTTCACGTCGTCGCGCGCGGCGTCGAAGGCGCTGAGGTCGGGGATCTCCTTGATGCACGGCGAGCACCACGTGGCCCAGTAGTTCACCACCACCCAGGAGCCACGCTGCTCGGCGAGGTCGAAGCGGCCGCCGTCGATGGTGTCCACCACCAGGGTCGGGACCTGTGGCTTGGCCGGCGGCGGCGCGGTGGTGGCGGGCGCGACGGCGAGGGCGGCGGCGATCAGCAACGACAGGGGCATGGACGGACTCCGGCAGGCGTAGGGCGGCGAGTATCGGGCATTCGTCGTTGGGACCGCGTCAGCCGCCGCGGGTTCAACCGGGCAGCACCGACGACGCCGGGCGCGCGAGCACCGCGGCCTGCGCGGCCGCGCCGTCGGCCAGCACCGCGGCAACCGGCGCCGCCGCCTCGCCGCGCGACACGCGCGCCAGTTCGCCGGCATCCGGCCAGCGGTAGGGGCCGCCGCCGAACAACTCCGCCAGCGGCACCCCGGCCGGATCGCGCAGCAGACTGAACGTGCCGAGTTCGCTGCGGTGGATGCAGCGCGCGCGGCCGAGTTCGGCCAGGAAGCGGTCGAGTTGCCCGTCGCTGAGCGCGGGCTCCGCGGCCGCCAGGGCGTTGCGCGTCGGCGGCTCGCCGGCGCGGCTGGCGCTGGCGATGCGGCCGTAGATCCGCAGCAGCGCGCCGAACTCGAGGCCCGCGGTCACCGCGCGATCGTGCGGCGTGTAGCGGAAGGCCGAAAGACTGGCGGTGATCGACGCGCCGATCAGCACCACCACCCACGACAGGTAGATCCACACCAGGAAGATCGGCACCGCCGCCAGCACGCCATAGACCTGCTCGTAGCTGGCCTGCGCGAGGTACTGCGCGAAGCCCTGCTTGGTGGCCTCGAACAGCAGGCTGGCGAGCAGGCCACCCAGCGCCGCGTGGCGGAAGCGCACCGGCGCGTTCGGCACCACCAGGTAGGCCAGCGCCAGCGCGCCCCAGGTCACGAGGTAAGGCAGCAGGCGCAGCAGGCGCTCGCCGAGATGCAAGGCATCGGCACGGCCGTCCAGCCCGGGCAGCGCCAGCAGGTAGGAACTCACCCCCAGGCTGGCCGCGATCAGGATCGGCCCCAGCGTCAGCACGGTCCAGTACACCACGAAGCGCGCCAGCCGGCGCTTGCGCGGCGGCGCGCGGAAGATGCGGTTGAACGAACCCTCCACGCTGGCCATCATCAGCAGCGCGCTGACCAGCAGCGCGATCGCGCCGGCCGTGGTCAGCCGCTGGGCGTTGCCGGCGAAATCGAGCAGGTAGGCCTGCATCGCCTTCGCCGCGGCCGGCACGAAGTTGGCGAACACGAAGTCGCTGAGCGCATCCGACCACTGCTGGAACACCGGGAAGGCGGCGAGGATGCCGAACACCGCGGTGGTCAGCGGCACCAGCGCGAACACGGTGGTGAACGACAGCGTGCCGGCGGCCGAGAAGCACTGCTCGTCGTCGAAGCGGTGCCAGACGAAGCGCGCGAACGCGAGGGCGCGTTCACGCAGGTTCCGCGACAATGCGCGCCAGTCGTCCATCCGTCCGATCTTACCGAACGCCGGAGCCGCGTCCCCATGCCCGAGGTGCTGGTCCTGTACTACTCCCGCCACGGCGCCTGCGCCGAACTGGCGCGCGCGGTCGCGCGCGGCGTCGACGAGGTGCCCGGCATGGCCGCGCGCCTGCGCACGGTGCCGGCAGTGCGCGCCGCCACCGACCCGGGCGTCGACCCGGCGGTGCCCGCCGAGGGCCCGCCCTACGCCAGCCGCGCCGACCTCGCCGAATGCGCCGGGCTGGTGATGGGCAGCCCGACCCGCTTCGGCAACATGGCGGCACCGCTGAAGTACTTCCTCGACGGCACCGCCCCGGAATGGCTGTCCGGCGCGCTGGCCGGCAAGCCGGCGGGCGTGTTCACCTCCACCGCGTCGATGCACGGCGGACAGGAGAGCACCCTGCTGACCATGATGCTGCCGCTGCTCCATCACGGCATGCTGCTGGTCGGCATCCCGTTCAGCGAACCGCTGCTCTCCACCACCCGCGGCGGCGGCACGCCCTATGGCGCCAGCCACGTCGCCGGCAGCCGCGGCGAGATCCCGGTCGGCGACGACGAGCGCACGCTGGCGCGCGCGCTGGGCCGCCGGGTCGCCGGGTTCGCACAGCGCCTCGGCGGGGGCTGACCATGGACCACGCGACCCTGCGCCGCCTCTCGTTCGCCTGCCTCGCCGCGCTGCCGCTGCTGCTGGTAGCCTGGTACGGCTGGTGGGCCCCGCCGCGCGCACTGCCGCTGGCGCTGGTGCTGGCGGTGGCGCTGGCGCCGCTCGCGCTCGCGCTGGCCGCCTGCGCGTTCGAACTGCGCTTCGGGTTGCTGCTCGGCGGCATCTTCGCGCTGTTCTACTTCTCGCACGGCGTGATGGAGGCCTGGGCCTCGCCCGGGGAGCGCCTGCCGGCCGCGCTGCTCGCCGTGCTCTCGGCGGCGCAGATCGTGCTGCTCGGCGCGGCGGCCAGCGCCGAAAAACGCGCGCGGCGCGAAGCAGCGGCCGGCGGCTGAGCCACCGCGCCGGCCGTCGGCTGGCCGCGCGCCCACGTACGCCGTAGCGTTGCCGCGCGCGGTCCTTCGTGGCACAAGGCTCCGACCCCTCCGGAGCACCACCATGGGCTTCACCCAGCAGGGCCCCCTGCTCGACAACCAGTACCTCGAGGACCGCCTGCTGCGCTCGCTCCTGCGCCGCGTGCTGCCGCCCGCCACCCTGGCCGCCATCGAACCGGGCCTCACCGAGTTCGGCGAGCTGGTCGCCGACTGGTATCCGGCGCAGGTCGCCGCGCACGCGGAGCAGCCGGTGCACGTGCCGTTCGACGCCTGGGGCAACCGCGTCGACCGGGTCGAACTCGGCGCCTTCTGGCGCGAAGCGCCCGCGATCGCCGCCCGCCACGGGCTGGTCGCGGCCGGCTACGAACGCGACCACGGCCCGCATGCGCGCCTGCACCAGTTTGCGCTGGCCTACCTGTTCACCGCCTCGAGCGAGATCTATTCCTGCCCGCTGGCGATGACCGATGGCGCGGCGCGCTGCCTGCTGGATGCCGGCAACAAGGTCCTGATCGAGCGCGCGGTGCCGCACCTGACCAGCCGCGACCCGGCGCAGTTCTGGATCTCCGGCCAGTGGATGACCGAGACCACCGGCGGCTCCGACGTGGCGGGCACCGAAACCATCGCGCGGCCCGACGAAAACGGCCGCTGGCGACTGCACGGCCGCAAGTGGTTCACCTCGGCCGTGGTCTGCGACATGGCCCTGACCCTGGCGCGGCCGGAGGGCAGCGGGCCCGGCGGCGACCACCTCGCGCTGTTCTACGTCGAGCCGCGGCGCCCCGACGGCCGCTACCGCAACCTCACCATCGACCGTCTGAAGCCCAAGCTCGGCACGCGCAAGCTGCCGACCGCCGAGATCACGCTGGACGGCACGCCGGCGCACCTGGTCGGCGAGGCACGCCACGGCGTGCGCCGCATCGCGCCGATGCTCAACATCACGCGCCTGTGGAACGCGGTGGCGGCGGTCTCGCTGTTCCGCCGCGGACTCGCGCTGGCGCGCTCCTACGCCACGCGCCGCGTGGTGTTCGGCATGCCGCTGCTCGACCACGGCCTGCACCAGGAGACGCTCGCCGACCTGCAGGCCGAACTGGAAGCGGGCTTCCACCTGACGTTCTTCATCGCCGAACTGCTCGGCCGCAGCGAACACGGGCACATCGACGACGCGCACGCGCAGTTGCTGCGCCTGATGACCCCGGCGGCGAAACTGATGACCGGCAAGCAGGCGGTGGCCGGCCTGTCCGAAATCTGCGAAGCCTTCGGCGGCGCCGGCTACATCGAAGACACCGGCATCCCCACCCTGCTGCGCGACGCCCAGGTGCTGCCGATCTGGGAGGGCACGACCAACGTGCTCTCGCTCGACGTGCTGCGCGTGCTGAACCAGATCGGCTCGCTGCAGCCCTGGCTGCTGGCCCTGCGCTCGCTCGGTGCCCAGATCACCGCCCCCGAACTCGACCCGGTGTCGCGCCTGATCCGCGAGACCGCCAGCCGCGCCGGCGAGTGGCTGGGCCAGCACGGCGGCGCCAAGGACGCCGCCGCCGCCGGCGCGCGCGGGCTGGCGATGACGCTGGCGCGCACGCTCGCGCTGGCCCTGCTCGCCCGCCACGCCGACTGGACCATGCGCGCCGAGAGCGACCCGCGCCCGATGGCCGCCGCGCGCCGCTTCGCCCGCCTGGGCATCAATCGGCTGGTCGATCCGGCGGCGGTCGAGGCGCGGATGCTGGCCACCGACATTTACGCGTGAGGGGTAGAACGAGGGTATAGGGCCCAGGGTATAGGGCCCAGGGCCCAGCCGAAGGGGTGCAAGGCCACGTTGTTGTCGAGCGTGGAAGTGACCGCCGCCGTTTGCGGATGCACCCCGACATTGCGCTCGTGGCGTCGGTCATCCGCTGCCCGGCGCGCCGCGAAACGAACCGACCGCTACCTATACCCTGGGCCCTATACCCTCGGCCATCGAGGGCGCGACCGCAGCCATCCCCACGCGCCCCTCATCGAAGCACCTGGGCCCTGAGCCCTGCGCCCTCGCCGCCACATCGAAGCCTCAAGGCGCGATCACCCCATGCCCCGCTAGAATGCACGAATGAACCACCTGACCATCATCACCACCGGCGGCACGATCGACAAGATCTACTTCGACGACAAGTCGACGTTCCAGATCGGCGCGCCGCAGATCGGCGAGATCCTCGGCGCGATCGGGGTCGGCTTCTCGTTCGACGTGATCCCGGTCCTGCGCAAGGACAGCCTGCACCTCACCGACGAGGACCGCGAACTCGTTCGCCGCACGATCGAGGCGCAGCCCTCGCGCCACGTGCTGGTGACGCACGGCACCGACACCATGGTCGAGACCGCGCGCGTGCTGCGCGCGATCTCGGGCAAGGTCATCGTGCTCACCGGCGCGCTCAATCCGGCGCGCTTCCAGGGCTCGGACGCGGTGTTCAACATCGGCTGCGCGGTCGGCGCGGTGCAGGTGCTCGGCGAGGGCGTCCACATCGCGATGAACGGGCGCATCTGGGACCCGATGCACGTGCGCAAGAACGTGGCCGCGAACCGCTTCGAAGCCGGCTGAGCGCGGGGTTCAGTCCTCGGCGCGGACCCGCACGGCCTCGCGCCGCATGCGCGCCGCATCCGATTCCCGCCCCACTGCCTCGTAGGCCTCGGCGAGCAGGTCGTGCACGTCGGCATCGGACGACTCCAGCGCCAGCGCGCGTTCCAGCGGCGCCAGCGCGCCGCTCGGGTCCCCGCTGCGCAGCAGCGCATAACCCAGCATGAAATGGTTGACGTAGTCCTCGTCGTCGAGAACCGTTGCCTCGCGCAGCGGCGCGACGGCGTCGGCGCGGCGGCCGAGGTGGAACAGCGCGGACCCTTCGTAGTACCAGCCCTCGTCGTACGCCGGGGCCTGCTCCCGCAGCGCGATGCCGGCGGCCAGCACCGGTGCGAAGCGGTCGCGGAGGTAGTGTTCCTCGAAGGCGTCCTTGCACTCGCTGCGCGCCAGGCGGGCGCAGGCGCGCCAGGCATCGACTGCGCCGTCGGGGTCGCCCGTCGCATGCAGGGCGAAGCCGAGGTGCGCCTGCACGAACGCGCGCCGGCGCGTGCGTTCATCGAGGTCCTCGTCGCCCGCGCCCTGTTCCAGCAGGTCCAGCGACCGGCGCAACGCCGGCAGCGCCTCGTCGGCACGGTCCAGGAACAGCAGGCTCGCGCCGAACACGAACCACGCTTCGTGGTCCTTCGGTTCGGCCTCGGTCCAGGCCACGGCGGCGAGCGCCGACACCGCGTCCTGGTCCGCGGTGTACCAGCGCGAGACCACCTCGCCGTAGACCACCCCGTCGAGCGCCAGCGACCGGGACCAGGCCTCGAGCGCCGCATCGCGGTCTCCGACCAGCAACTCGGCGCGGCCGAGTTCTCCCCAGTTGTAGGCATCGTCCGGCGCGAGGTCCGTTGAGCGGCGCAGCGGCCGCACGGCTTCGTCCGCGCGGTCGAGCGCGAGCAGTGCCATGCCCTGCATGTACCAGGCATCGCCGGCGCGCGGTTCGGACTTTGCCCAATCGCGCGCGGCCTCCAGCGCCCGTTCGTACTCGCCGGCCTCGTAGTGCGCCGTGGCCGTGTCGGCGTCGCGCGCAAACGCCGGCACCGCCGCGAGCAGCAGCACCAGCAGCAGCAGCGGCGGTCGAAATCGGTTCATGTCGATCTCCGGTTGGCCGGCGGGCAGAGGCCGCGCAGGCAGCATGCCGCAATCGGCGCAGCATGACCCGGGCAGGTCGCCTGCGAACGAACTGCAGGACGCAAAAAAAAAAGGCCCCGGCTCGCGCCGGGGCCTCGGG
>Ga0209450_10000401_pt1 | contig 22533 bp, 22 predicted proteins | sample FrelakmetLWP11LW_FD_187149 | JGI IMG/M metagenome (GOLD analysis project Ga0209450, IMG submission 187149) | Freshwater lake sediment microbial communities from the University of Notre Dame, USA, for methane emissions studies - LWP11 LW (SPAdes)... | ecosystem: Environmental > Aquatic >...
CTTCGACTGCAACTCGGCGCTGGCCGAGGCCGAGGTCGAGTACATCGACAAGAAGTCGCCGGCGATCGACGTGGCCTTTGCGCTGGCCAGCGAGGAGGAAGCACGGGTGGCCGAGGCGTTCGGCGTGGCGGCGCTGGGCAAGCCGACCTCGACCGCGATCTGGACCACCACGCCGTGGACGATCCCGGCCAACCAGGCGCTCAACTTTCACCCCGAGTTCACCTACGCGCTGGTCGACTGCGGCGACCGGCTGCTCATCCTCGCCGAGTCGCTGGTCGAGTCCTGCCTGGAGCGCTACGGCCTGAAAGGCCGCGTCACCGCCACCTGCGTCGGCCAGAAACTGGAGAAGGTGCGCTTCCGCCACCCGCTGGCGACGTTGGACAAGGGCTACGACCGCCATTCACCCGTGTACCTTGGCACCTACGTCACTGCGGACGCCGGCACCGGCATCGTGCACTCGTCGCCCGCCTACGGTGTGGAGGACTTCGACTCGTGCAAGTCGTACGGCATGAGCAACGACGAGATCCTCAACCCGGTTCAGGGTGACGGCAGCTACGCCGCCGACTTTCCGCTGTTCGGCGGCATGAAGATCTGGGACGCCAACCCGAAGGTCGTCGACGCCCTGCGGGTGGCCGGCAGCCTGCTGCACGCCAAGCAGGAGAGCCACAGCTACATGCACTGCTGGCGGCACAAGTCGCCACTGATCTACCGCGCCGCCTCGCAGTGGTTCGTGCGCATGGATGGCGCCACGCGCGAAACGGGCGGCGTCATGCAGAAGGAAACCGTCGGCGAAACGCTGCGCCAGACGGCGTTGCGCGCGATCGAGGCCACCGCCTTCTACCCGTCGTGGGGCAAGGCGCGCCTGCACGGCATGATCGCCAACCGGCCAGACTGGTGCATCTCGCGCCAGCGCAACTGGGGCGTCCCCCTGCCGTTCTTCACGCACAAGACCACGGGCGAACTGCATCCGCGCACGCTGGAAATGCTCGAACTGGCCGCGCAGAAGGTCGAGCACGGGGGCGTGGAGGCATGGAGCCGCGCCGCGGTGACCGACTTCCTGCCGCCGGAGGAGTCCACCGACTACGACAAGGCCAACGACATCCTCGACGTCTGGTTCGACTCCGGCTCGACCCACCGCACCGTGATGCGCGGCTCGCATGCCGCCGAGCTCGCCTACCCCGCCGATCTTTACCTCGAAGGCTCGGACCAGCACCGCGGCTGGTTCCACTCGTCGCTGCTGATCGGCGCGGCGATCGACGGCCGCGCGCCGTACAAGGGGCTGCTGACGCACGGCTTCGTCGTCGACGCGCAGGGCCGCAAGATGAGCAAGTCGCTCGGCAACGGCATCGACCCGGTCGAACTGGCGCAGAAGATGGGCGCCGAGATCATGCGGCTGTGGGTCGCGGCGACCGACTACTCGGGAGAGATGTCGATCGGCGAGGAGATCCTCAAGCGGGTCGTCGAGAGCTACCGGCGCATCCGCAACACATTGCGCTTCCTTCTCGCCAACACCAGCGACTTCGACGTCACCCGGCACGCGGTGCCGGTCGACGAGATGCTCGAGATCGACCGCTACGCGCTGGCTTTGACCGCGCAGATGCAGGCCGAGGTGCTGGAATCCTGCCAGCGCTACGAGTTCCATCCGGTGATCGCCCGGCTGCAGACCTTCTGCTCGGAGGACCTCGGCGCCTTCTACCTCGACATCCTCAAGGACCGCCTGTACACGACCGTCGCCGATTCGCGCGCACGCCGCTCGGCGCAGACCGCGTTGTGGCACGTGACGGCGAGCCTGCTGCGCATCATGGCGCCGTTCCTGAGCTTCACGGCCGAGGAGGCGTTCGCGGTGTTTTCTCCGAATGCGGCCGGCACGATCTTCACCGAGGTTTATCACGAGCTGCCCGGCGTGGCCGGCCATGAGGCGCTGCTGGCCAAGTGGGGCCGTATCCGCACCGTCCGCGCCGACGTGCTCAGAGCAATCGAGGCGCAGCGCGAGGCCGGCAAGATCGGCTCGTCGCTGCAGGCCGAGCTCGACCTGCACCTGGCGGGCGACAAGCACACGCTGCTTGCGACACTGGGCGACGACCTGCGGTTCGTGACGATCACCAGCCGGGCGACGCTGCAGCCGGCGGCCGGCGAGGCCGACGAGAAGATCGTCGTCACGCCCTCGCCGCACTCCAAGTGCGACCGCTGCTGGCACTGGCGGGCCGACGTTGGCAGGCACGGCGAGCACCCGACGCTTTGCGGCCGCTGTGTCGAGAACCTGTTCGGCGCCGGCGAGAAGAGGACAAGCGCCTGATGGCCTACGGTTCCAGGAAAAGCTGGGCGCAGAAGCTGGCACCCTGGCTGGGGCTGGCAGCGCTGATCGTCCTGGTCGACCAGGCCACCAAGCTGGCGATCCAGCGCGTCTACGACTACGGCGACGTGCATCCGATCACCGGCTTCTTCAATCTGGTGCTGACCTACAACAAGGGCGCGGCCTTTTCCTTCCTGGCCAGCGCGTCGGGCTGGCAGACGCAGTTCCTCACCGCGATCGGCACCGTCGCGTCGCTGTTCATCCTTTACCTGCTGGCCCGGCACGGTACGCAGAAGCTCTTCTCGCTGGCACTCGCCCTGATCCTCGGCGGCGCGGTCGGCAACCTGATCGACCGCATCGCCTACGGGCACGTGATCGACTTCCTCGACTTCCACTGGCGCGGCTGGCACTGGCCGGCGTTCAATGTCGCCGACTCGGCAATCGTCTGCGGCGCCGCCCTGCTGATCCTCGACGAACTGCTGCGCGTCCGTCGCTCGAAATGAGCGGGGCGCCGACGATCTGGGACTACTCCGGCATCGTCGCCGCCGCCTACGACCGGTTCTTCGGCACCGAGCCTTACTGGGACCAGGCGTTCTTCGAGCAGCGACTGCGCGCCAGCGGCGGCCGCGCGCTCGAAGTCGCCTGCGGCACCGGCCGGCTGCTGCTGCCGCTGCTTCGCGACGGCCTGCAGGTGGAGGGACTCGACACCTCGCGCGACATGCTTGACCGCCTGCGCGCCAGGGCGCGGGCGATGAGTCTGTCGCCGGTCCTGCACGAGGCGCCGATGCAGGACTTCGACCTGGCGCGGCGCTACCGCACGGTCTTCGTGCCGGCGACTTCCTTCGGCATCCTCGTCGAACCGGACGAGGTCGCCACGGCGCTGGCGTGCGTCCTGCGCGCGCTCGAACCCGGCGGCGAGGTCCTGATCCCGGTCAGTGAGGCCAGCGCGGCGAGCGAGGCAGTGCCCGACTGGCGCGAGCGGCGCAACGTCCGCTTGCCCGAGGAGGACGCGCATGTCGTCGTGTTCGAACGCATCGCCTACGAGGATGGCGGCCGGTTGCAGCGCTGGCACCTGCGCTACGAGGTCGAGCGCGCGGACCGGCCGAAGGAGGTGTTCGTCCGCGAGCACGTGGTGCGGCACTACGGCGCCGGCGAGTTCCGCGTCCTGCTGCAGGCGGCCGGCTTCGAAGGCGTCGAGGTCCGCCGTGGATATACTGAGCCGCAGTCGTCCGACCCCGCGGACGATCTCGTCTTCTCGGCGCGCCGCCCATCCGGCAGATGAACCTCCAAGGCAAGCGTCTCGTCATCGGCATGACCGGCGGCATCGCCGCCTACAAGGTCTGCGAACTGGTGCGCCGACTGCAGGACGAGGGCGCGACCGTGCGCGTGGTGATGACGCGCTCGGCGCAGGAGTTCGTCACCGCGACCACCATGCAGGCGCTCAGCGGCCAGCCGGTTGCCACCGACCAGTGGGGAGCCGAGGGCGCGCGCGTGGCCAATGCGATGCCGCACATCGAACTGTCGCGCGACGCCGACGCGATCCTGATCGCGCCGTGCACGGCCAATTTCATCGCCAAGCTGGCGAATGGCCTGGCCGACGACCTGCTTTCCACGCTGGCGCTCGCCCGCCGCGCCTCGCCGCCCTGCCCGCTGCTGGTGGCGCCGGCGATGAACGTCGAGATGTGGAACAACCCGGCCACGCAGCGCAACGTCGCCACGATCCGCGCTGACGGCATCGAGGTGCTGGGTCCCGGCAGCGGCAGCCAGGCCTGCGGCGAGTCCGGCGCCGGCCGCATGCTCGAGCCCCACGAAATGCTCGAGGACCTGATCGCCTTCTTTCAGCCGAAGGTGCTTGCCGGAAGGCGCGTGCTGATCACCGCCGGACCGACCTTCGAGCCGATCGATCCGGTGCGCGGCATCACCAACCTGTCCTCCGGCAAGATGGGCTTTGCGCTCGCGCGTGCCGCACGCGAGGCGGGGGCCAAGGTGACTCTGGTCGCCGGGCCGAGCAGTCTGCCGGCGCCACGAGGCGTGCGCCGCATCGACGTGGTGACCGCGCGCGAGATGTTCGACGCGGTGATGGGCTACGCCAACCGCGCCGAGGTCTTTGTGGCCGTCGCGGCAGTGGCCGACTGGCGGGTCGCCAACGCCAGTACACAGAAGCTGAAGAAGAACGCCGATGCCACCCCACCGGCGCTGCAGTTCGAAGCCAACCCCGACATCCTGGCCACTGTTGCCGCGATGCCGGGCGGGCCGCTGTGCGTCGGTTTCGCTGCCGAGAGCGAGAACGTCATCGCGCACGCGCAGGCCAAGCGCACCGCCAAAGGCGTGGCGATGATCGTCGCCAACCTGGCGCAGGATGCGTTGGCCAACGACGAGGCGGAAGTCCACCTGATCGATGCCGACGGCGTGCGCCGGCTTCCGCGCGCGCCGAAGCTCGCGCAGGCGCGCGAGATCATCGCCGCCATTGCGCAGCGCCTGACTTGAGCGCGACCGTGCTCGACTCCCGCGAACCTCCGCACGGCGACTTCGTCGCCTTCGTCGAGAAGATCGAGCGTGAGCAGCTGGCGCGCGCCATGCAGCCGCACAAGCTGCCGCATCTGTCGGCGGGCGGCAAAGTGGTCACCGACGAGGCGCCCGGTGAGGGTGCGCACGCCCTGCCGACGAGCGAGGCGCAGCGCCTGCTGCAGGTGCCGAAGGCGCAAAGCAAGGACGACACGTCGCCGCCGCGCGGCGCGATGGTCGGCGTGTTTCTTGGCGCGGCGCTGATCGCTTTTGGGGTGATGGCCGAAGGCGGCGTCGTGCTCGTGCTGCTCGGTGCGGTGCTGCTGTGGCACAACCTGCGCAAGCTGCGTCGCGTCACCGGCGTCGCTTCCGGCTCGCCGGCGCAGCAGGTGGATCGCGCGTTCGGCCGGAAAGCGCCGGGCGCGACGAGTGATCGCAGCGCATGAAGCTCGACGTGCGGATCCTCGATCCGCGGCTGCGCGAGAGCCTGCCGCAGTACGCCACCGAGGGCGCCGCCGGGCTCGACCTGCGCGCGTGCATTGAAGCGCCGCTCTTGCTGCGCCCGGGCGAGGCGCACTTGATCCCAACCGGCATCGCCATACACCTCGAAGACGCCGGCTATGCGGCGATGATCCTGCCGCGGTCGGGCCTCGGCCACAAGCACGGCATCGTGCTCGGCAACCTGGTTGGCCTGATCGACTCCGATTACCAGGGCCAGATCATGGTTTCCTGCTGGAACCGTGGAAGCGTGCCGTTCACCGTCCAGCCGCTCGATCGCATTGCGCAGATGGTGATCGTGCCGGTCGTGCAGGCGCGGCTGAACATCGTCGACGAGTTTGTCCTCAGCACGCGCGGTGCCGGCGGGTTCGGCAGCACCGGGCGGCAGTAGGCCGCCGGTCGGGTCGGCACTTCCCTTGGTTCGGAAGTCCCGGCGCGGTTGACCGCGGTCAGGCAGGGGTTGCTCGCTCTCCGTATACTGCATCGCAACATTTGCCGACGTGGCGCCACGGGCAAAGTCACTGGGCAAGGAGCATGCAATTGAGCGAGTTGAAAGTTCGCAGTTTCGAGAACACGACATACGACGAGTTGCAGCCCGGCGCCACGGCGACGATCTGCCGCCGCGTCAGCGCCACCGAGGTGGAGGCGCTCGCGCTGGTCAGCGGTGACGTCGATTCCTTCCACCTCGATGCCAACAGCGACGGCACCGCCGACGCGGTGATGGCCAAGGCCGTGGGCGGCGAGGCGATCATCTCCGGCATGCTGACCCGGCGCCTGCCGGGGCCGGGGACGACAGTGCTCGAGCAGGACTTGCGTTTCGACGGCGTCATCGCGGCGGGCGACGAGCTGACCGGCACGGTCACCGTGCGCGAGAAATTGCCCGAGCAGTGCGTGCTGTTCGATTGCTCGGTCAAGCGCGGCGCGCACGTGCTGGTCGATGGTCGGGTGCTGGTGCGGGCACCCAGCAAGCGCATCCGCTACTCGGACGTCGCCACGCCGGAAATGATCCTGCGCCGCACCGATGCCTTCGCAGCCCTGTTGCGGCGGTGTGAGAGCCTGCCGCCGGTGCGCTGCGCGATCGTGCATCCGTGCGACCGCGACTCGCTGCTCGGTCCGCTGGAAGCCGCCGAGCGCGGGCTGATCGTGCCGGTGCTCGTCGGTCCGGAGGCCAAGATCCGGGCCGTGGCGCAGGCCGAGGGGGTCGACCTGTCGGGCTACGAGATCGTCAACACCGAGCACAGCCACGAGGCAGCGACCAAGGCGGTGGCATTGGCGCGAGAGGGCAAGGTCGAGGCACTGATGAAGGGCAGCCTGCACACCGATGAGCTGATGGCCGCGGTCGTGCCATCGACCACTGGGCTGCGCACCGCGCGCCGCATCAGCCACGTGTTCGTGCTCGACGTGCCCGCCTACCCACGGCCGCTGATGGTGACCGACGCGGCGATCAACATCCAGCCAACGCTGAACGACAAGGTCGACATTGCGCAGAACGCGATCGACCTGGCGCACGTGCTTGGCGTGGCGCAGCCCAAGGTCGCCATCCTGGCCGCCGTGGAAACGGTCAACGCCGACATGCCCTCGACGCTGGATGCCGCTGCGCTGTGCAAGATGGCCGATCGCGGCCAGATCACCGGCGGGCTGCTCGACGGGCCGCTCGCCTTCGACAACGCCATCAGCCCCGAGGCGGCGAAGGCCAAGAAGATCGTCTCGCCGGTGGCCGGCCAGGCCGACATCCTGCTGGTGCCCGATATCGAGTCGGGCAACATGGTTGCCAAGCAGCTTCAATACCTGGCCGGCGCCGACAGCGCCGGCATCGTGCTCGGCACCCGCGTGCCGATCGTGCTGACCAGCCGCGCCGACAACGTGCGCACTCGCCTGGCCTCCACGGCAGTGATGGCCTTGGTCGCGCATGCCAGGCGCGCCGCTACCGCAAAGCCGTAAACGACAAGCCAATCATCGACATGTCCACTGCGATCGCCGTCGTCAACGCCGGTTCCTCGAGCGTCAAGTTCTCGGTCTTCGTCGAGTCCAGCGCCGACCTGCGCTTGCAGGTGCGCGGGCAGATCGAGGGACTGTTCACTGCGCCCCACTTCGTCGCCAAGGGCGCTGACGGCGCTCTTGCAGGCGAGAAGGCATGGGGCGAGGGCCAGCGGCTCGGTCACGACGGTGCGCTCGACTTCCTGATCGAGTTCCTGCGCGAACGGGGGGGCGGCGTGACCCTGGCCGGCGTCGGCCACCGGGTCGTGCACGGCGGCATGGAGTACGCGCAGCCGGTGCGTGTCGACGCGCAGGTGCTTGCGGCACTGGAGAAATACGTGCCGCTGGCGCCACTGCATCAGCCGCACAACCTGGCGCCGATCCGCCGCCTGCTCGAGCGCTCGCCCGACCTGCCGCAGGTTGCCTGCTTCGACACCGCGTTCCACCGCACCAATTCCGAACTGGTGCAGATGTTCGGCCTGCCCTATTCGATGTTCGAGCAAGGCGTGCGCCGCTACGGCTTCCACGGCCTGTCGTACGAGTACATCGCCTCGGTGCTGCCGCTTCAGTCGCCGCGTGCCGCCGCCGGCCGCACGATCGTGCTGCACCTGGGCAACGGCGCGAGCATGTGCGCCCTGCACGGGTGCCGCAGCGTGGCCAGCACGATGGGCTTCACCGCCGTCGACGGGCTGATGATGGGCACGCGCACCGGCAACCTCGATCCCGGCGTCGTGCTGTACCTGATGGACCAGCGCGGCATGGATGCGCGGGCGATCGAGAAGCTGCTGTACAACCAGTCGGGCCTGCTGGGCATATCCGGCGTTTCCAGCGACATGCGCACGCTGCTCGAGAGCCGCGAGCCGCGCGCCCGGCTGGCGATCGATCTTTACTGCTACCGCATCCGGCGCGAAATGGGGTCGCTCGCCGCGGTGCTCGGCGGGCTCGACGCGCTGGTGTTCACCGCCGGCATCGGCGAGAACTCCGCTGCCATCCGTGCCCGTGTGCTAGACGATGCGGCCTGGCTCGGCGCCGAGCGCGACGCCGCTGCCAACGAAGCCGGCGGTCCGCTGCTGACCACCAAGACTTCACGTGTGCTCGGCCTGGCGCTGCCGACCAATGAAGAGCTGATGATCGCCACCCACACGCGCAACGTCATCCGTTCGCGGTAAGCGGCGATCGATCGCCATTGCAGAAGAGGCGTTGAAACCGCACGCCAACGGCAAGAGTGCCGCTTCCCACCCGACCTCACACAAGCAACCTCCGATGAGCCTCGATATTCCCTGACCTGTTCTGCAGGGAAAGAAAGCGCTCGTCATCGGCATTGCCAACGAGTACTCGATCGCCTGGGGTTGCGCCAAGGCGTTCCGTGAACTCGGTGCCGATGTAGCCGTCACCCACCTGAACGAAGAGGTGCGTCCGTACGACCTGCAGGGCGGGCTGCTGAACTGCACTGCCGAGGGCTTCGCCAAGGCGATGGACATCTCCTGCCATTCGTTCGTACGCATGGCCCGGCTGGCGGCGCCGCTGATGGACGACGGCGGCACGCTGTTCGCGATGAGCTACCACGGCGCACAGAAGGTCGTTGCGAATTACGACGTGATGGGGCCGATAAAGGCTGCGCTCGAAGCGGCGTGCCGCTACCTGGCCTTTGAGCTGGGTCCGCGCAGGATTCGCGTGCACCCGATGTCGCCCGGGCCACTGAAGACGCGCGCGGCCGGCGGCCTTAGGGACTTCGATCTGCTGCTGAACGAGGCCGTCGAGCGCGCGCCGGTGGGCGAACTGGTCGATATCATGGATGTCGGCTTCACCTGTGCGTATCTCGCCACGCCCTACGCGCGGCGGCTCACCGGGCAGACGGTCTACGTGGACGGCGGCGTGAGTATCATGGCCTGACCCTTGTCATCACTCTCCGAGGAGACGCGTTCATGGCCAGCCTCTGGCTCACCAACCTGCCCGCCGACGTCACCGACGACGAGATCGCCGGCTGGCTGGAGAAATACGGTTTCCCTCGCTGCGACGAGATCATGCGGGTGCCGGGCGACGGCTCGCGGCCGGGAGCGGTGATCACGTTCGGCGACCTCGACGAAGAAACCCTGCGCCGCCTGCAGCCGCGCATCGACGGCGTCTTCGTCCGCGACAAGACGATTCGCGCCCAGGTGGCGCCGCCGCCGCGCCCTGAACCCTGACAGGAAGCCGCCATGGGCCTGTTCGATCGCCTGTTCGGCCGGCAGCCGGCAACTGCCAGCGATCCACTCCTCGGCAAGGCGCTCGACCGCACCGTCGAGGTGGTCGAGCCCAAACTCGCCGTGGTGCGCGACTGGCGCAGCCGGCTGACGCCCGGCGTGGCCGCGGCGATCGAAGTCGCGCGCGCCGGCGCGCAGCACCTGCAGCAGGTGCACGACCTGTCTGCCGCGAACTGGAGCTCGGATCCCCTGCTGCGCGCGGCGTTTGCCAATGCCGACAGCATCACCCAGGTGCTCGCCCGCATGCGCGAGTTGCAGCGTTTCATGCGCGCGCCCGGCGTCGGCAGCGAGGCCTACGCGGTGCTCGGCATGGCCTTTGCCACGCGCAAGGTGCTCGGCGCGGCGCTTCAAGGCGATCAGGTTCGTCATGAGGTCGAGCAGACGCAGGCCAACTTCGGTGACTATCGCATCCGCATCGTCGCCGCCAGCGCCGACGAACTGCGGCAGGCGGCTGGCGTGCAGATCTTCAACGAACTGCTGCTGGCTGCTACCCGCGAACTGGCAAGTGCCGACGAGCGCCGCACGGACCTGAACGTCGAACGCGCGATGTTGCAGGCGCGGCTGCGCATGTTGGAGCAAAACGAAGGCGCACTGCTCGCGGATGAAGGCGAAGACCGCAAAGAGGCCGCGGACCCGCTGGCCGAGCGCGCCGACCTGCGGCGGCGGCTCGACGAGATGAATGCCGCGATGGCCCAGTACGGTGGCGGCACCGAAGGGCTGGACCGGCAACTGGACATCGTGCGCGACACGCTGCTGTCGGCGCGCGAGCAGGTTCGCATTGGACCTCACAGGCTGCGCGTCGATGCGATGAACAACGTGCTTGACGATGCGGATGCGGGCGGCACGCCAATCGAATTCGTCTATGTGCAGGCACCCAGGATGAGCCGCGCGTTTGCCCTCGTCCGCGTGCAGCGGGCCGATGTTCCGGCCGGCGGCCTGTCGATCGCGGCGGTCGAACGGACGCTTTGAATCAGCGGCTCGGCTCCGGCTCGATCGGCAAGAGCTGATGCCGCAGCGGTTCGCTCGCGCCGTGCTGCGTGCACTCGGCTGGCGCGTCGAGTTCGCCGACCCCCCCGGGCCGCGCGGCATCATCATCGTCTATCCGCACACCTCGAACTGGGACTTCGTGATCGGCCTGCTCGCCAAGTGGGCGATCGGGCTGCCGCTTCGCTTCGTCGGCAAGGAGTCGCTGTTTCGCGGCTTCACCGGCGCCACGCTGGGCCGACTGATGCGCCTGTGGGGTGGCCGCCCGGTCGACCGCCACCGGGCCAGCGGCGCAGTGGAGCAGCTCGCCCAAATGATGCGTAGCGAGCCGTGGTTCTGGCTGGCGCTGTCGCCCGAGGGCACGCGCAGGTTCCAGGGCCACCTGCGCTCGGGCTTTTACCACCTCGCGCTGGCAATGCAGGTACCGGTAGGGTTGGCCTTCATCGACTATGGCCGCAAGTCGATCGGCGTGCGTGACTACGTGCGCATGAGCGGCGATGTCGCTGCCGACCTGCAGATGCTGCGCAGCTTCTACGCTGACAAGCCGGGCCTGCATCCGCAGCAGGCCAGCACGATTGCCTTTCGCAGCGCGGCCGGCAAGGAAGACAAGGAATGAAGCGAGCGTGGCGCTGCGCTGCTCTGCGCTGCGGCGCTGCCGGCGTTGGCGCAGGACTACGAGCGTGAGGCGCGCTGGCGGGCCGAGGTGGTGCCGAACATCGTCGTCGGCGATGCCGTCGACTTGCGAACGGCCGACGGCCGCGCCCTCGTTGGGTCGCGCTCGGTCTCGGCGACGAGCACAGCCGCCGCTTCGCCGAGAGCAGACCAGTGCCGGTCCTCGACGTGCAGGGCGATGCCGATCTGCCCGCCGCGCTGAAGCAAGCGGCGGCCCGCAAGCGCGTCGCCGAATCGACGGCCGGTGGGCGGCAACTGACGATCCCCGGTGCCGATCACTTCGATGCCCGGCGGCACGACGAACTGGTCGGTGCGATCGCCGCCTTTGCGGCACGCCCTATGTGAAAACGGCGGCGCATCGCGCCGCCGTTCTGCGCACCGGGCTGCCGCAGGAAGGCAGCGCCGGCCGGTGGCGTCAGGCCAGCATGTCGGACCAGACGGTCTGCGCCCAGCCCCACGCGTATTGCCCTTCGAGGGCCCACTGCGCGCGGTCCTGGCCGGACACGCCGCTGGCGCCGGTGACGACTTCCATCGTCTTCTTCTCCGGCACCCAGCGGTGCACGCTCGCCACGTGGATTGCGTTCTTGTCGTCGATGTAGCTGTAGCAGGTATTTGCCATCATCGGCGGGATCGGTGCGCGGGCGTTCATCAGTTCGACGATCGCCGCCGCTGCTGCCTTGCCGTGCTGGTTGGCCATGTGGCCGGACTTCGGCATCGCCGGCGCCGGCTGGGTTGCGTCGCCGATCACGTGCACGTTCTTCACCTTGATCGACTCGGTGCTGACCCAGTCGACCTCGCACCAGCGGTTGTTCGCCGTGATGAGTCCCGCATCGCGGGCGATGTTCCCCGCACGCTGCGGCGGTATCAGGTTCAGCACGTCGCCCTTGACCGAGTCGCCAAGGTTGGAAACGAACGCCCGGCCCTTCACATCGACTTCTGCGACCGCCATATTGGCCTGGTAGTCGACGATGCCTGCGTAGTCCTCCTTCCACACGCGGGTGAACAGCGGTCCCTTGGAGGTCACCTGCGGGTTGGCGTCGAGGATGATCAGCTTCGACTTCGGCTTGCGGGTCTTGATGTAGTGCGCGATCTGGCAGGCGCGCTCGTAGGGTCCCGGCGGGCAGCGATAAGGCGCCAGCGGGATGCTCATCACCACCACGCCGCCATCGGGCATCGCCTCCAGCTGCGAGCGCAGCAGCAGCGTCTGCGGGCCGGCCTTCCATGCATGCGGAATCGTCTCGGTGGCAGCGGCGTTCATCCCCTTGACCTGCTCGTACATGAATTCGATGCCGGGCGAAACCACCGCGCGGTCGAACGCGACAGTGCCGCCCGAAGCCAGCCGCACCTGCTGCTTGTCGGCATCGATCGCCGTGACGGTGTCGTGCACGACGGTCACCCCGTGCCGGCGCAGGCCGTCGTAGCTCATCGTCAGTTCATCGAGCTTCTTGCTGCCACCGATCACCAGGTTCGAGATCGGGCAGGAGATGAAGGTCTTGTTCGGCTCGACCAGCGTCACGTCGATGGTCCCCTCGGACCACAGTCGCAGGTACTTGGCCGCGGTCGCGCCGCCCCAGCCGCCGCCGACCACCACCACCTTGGGCTTCGAGGCACCCGCGGTCGCGCAGGCACCGAGCGTGCCGACCGCCGCCCCGGCCGCGGTGAGTTTGAGCAGGTCACGGCGGGTGAAGTTTCTCGTCGTCATCTCAGGTCTCCTACTCAGCGTGCCGCCGGCTGACGCGCGAAGTGATCGGCGATGGCGTTGATCTGCGCATCGGTGTAGCCCTTGGCGATCTGGTGCATCAGCGTGGCCGGACGCTTACCGTCACGGAAGGCGCGCATCTGCTGCGCGATGTATTCGCTCTTCTGCCCGGCCAGGCTCGGCATCGCGCCCTTGGCGACGCCGTTGGTGCCGTGGCAGTTGGCGCAATTGGCAGCCAGATAGCGGTCCGCGTTGGGATCCCCCTGTGCCAGTGCGGTTGCGCAACCCAGCGTCAATACCGCCGCCAAGCTGGCGGCGGCCGTAACGACAAAGAGCCGACTTGTCATTGATGCCTCCTAAGAATCTGGCGTCGACAAACAAAAAAAACCCGCAGATCGATGCTGCGGGCGGAAGATTGGTTGGGCGGTTCGTGGCCTTCAGAACGAATCGCCTATTAGTGTAGGCCCTGAAAAAGCTGCTAGGCAGTCACTCCGAAAGCACCGTCTCGTCCTGCGGCGCCGGCGGCGCCGCACCGCTTGGCTCGCCGGGGAACTCGAGCACGATCTGCCCCGCGTCGTCCACGTCGACGCTGACCTTGCCGCCGCCGACCAGGCGGCCGAACAGCAGTTCGTCGGCCAGCGCCTTGCGAATGGTGTCCTGGATCAGACGCGCCATCGGCCGCGCGCCCATCACCGGGTCGAAGCCCTTCTTCGCCAGGTGCGCGCGCAGCGCCGAGGAGAACGTGATCTCGACCTTCTTCTCGTGCAGCTGGTCCTCGAGCGCCATCAGGAACTTGTCGACCACGCGCAGGATGATCTCCTCGTCCAGCGCACGGAAGCTGATGATCGCGTCGAGCCGGTTGCGGAACTCGGGCGTGAACATCCGCTTGATGTCGGCCATCTCGTCGCCGGCCTCGCGCGCGTTCGTGAAGCCGATCGAGCGGCGCTGCAGCGTCTCGGCGCCGGCGTTGGTGGTCATCACGATGATCACGTTGCGGAAGTCCGCCTTGCGACCGTTGTTGTCGGTCAGCGTGCCGTGATCCATCACCTGCAGCAGGATGTTGAAGATGTCCGGGTGCGCCTTCTCGATCTCGTCGAGCAGCAGCACCGCGTGCGGCTTCTTGCTGATCGCCTCGGTCAGCAGGCCGCCCTGGTCGAAGCCGACATACCCCGGCGGCGCGCCGATCAGCCGGCTCACCGCATGCCGCTCCATGTACTCCGACATGTCGAAGCGGATCAGCTCGATGCCCATGGTGAAGGCCAGCTGCTTGGCCACCTCGGTCTTGCCGACCCCGGTCGGCCCGGAGAACAGGAATGCGCCGATCGGCTTGTCCGGCTTGCCCAGACCGGAGCGCGCCATCTTGATCGCCGCCGACAGCGCCTCGATCGCCGGATCCTGGCCGAACACGACGTTCTTCAGGTTGCGATCGAGGTTCTTCAGCTGCGTGCGGTCATCGGAGGACACCGTTTGCGGCGGAATGCGGGCGATCTTGGCGATGATGTCCTCGACCTCGTTCTTGCCGATCGTCTTCTTGCGCTTGGACACCGGCAGGATGCGCTGCGCAGCACCCGCCTCGTCGATCACGTCGATCGCCTTGTCGGGCAGATGGCGGTCGTTGATGAAGCGTGCAGACAGCTCGGCGGCCGCCTGGATGGCACTGGACGAGTAGCGCACGCCGTGGTGCTCCTCGAAGCGCGACTTCAGGCCCTTGAGGATCTCGATCGTCTGCTGCACCGTCGGTTCGGTGACGTCGATCTTCTGGAAGCGGCGCGACAGCGCGTGGTCCTTCTCGAAGATGCCGCGGTACTCGTTGTAAGTGGTCGCGCCGATGCACTTCAGCTGACCATTGGCCAGCGCCGGCTTCAGGAGGTTCGACGCATCGAGCGTGCCGCCGGAGGCGGAGCCGGCACCGATCAGCGTGTGGATCTCGTCGATGAACAGGATTGCGTGCGGGTTCGACTTCAGTTGCTTGAGCACCGCCTTCAGCCGCTGCTCGAAGTCGCCGCGGTACTTGGTGCCGGCTAGCAGCGCACCCATGTCGAGCGAGTAGACGCTGGACTGCTCGAGGATCTCCGGCACGTCGCCCTTGACCACGCGCCAGGCCAGGCCTTCGGCGATCGCCGTCTTGCCGACGCCCGCCTCGCCGACCAGCAGCGGGTTGTTCTTGCGCCGGCGGCAGAGCACCTGGATCACCCGCTCCACCTCGGGCTCGCGGCCGATCAGCGGGTCGATCTTGCCATCCTTGGCCATCTGGTTGAGGTTGACCGTGTACTGCTCGAGCGGCGAGGCCTGCGCCTCGCGGCCTTCTGCCTGCTCCTCTTCCTTCTCGCCTTCCTTGGACTTGGCCTTCTCCTCGCCTTGCGGCGACTTGGTGATGCCGTGCGAGATGAAGTTGACCACGTCCAGCCTTGTGACGCCCTGCTGGTGCAGGTAGTACACCGCGTGCGAGTCCTTCTCGCCGAAGATCGCCACCAGCACATTGGCGCCAGTGACTTCCTTCTTGCCGTTGCTGGTCGACTGCACGTGCATGATCGCGCGCTGGATCACGCGCTGGAACCCGAGGGTCGGCTGCGTGTCCGCCTCCGAATTGGGCGGCAGCGTGGGCGTGTTGTCGGCGATGAAGTTCTGCAGGCTCTTGCGCAGGTCCTCGATGTTGCAGGCGCAGGCGCGCAGCACTTCGGCGGCGGAGGGGTTGTCCAGCAGCGCCAGCAGCAGGTGCTCGACCGTGATGAATTCGTGTCGCGCCTGCCGGGCCTCGACAAAGGCCATGTGCAAGCTGACTTCCAGTTCCTGCGCGATCATGCTTCCTCCATCACGCACTGCAGCGGGTGCTGGTGCTGCCGTGAATAGCTGCAAACCTGCTCGACCTTCGACGCGGCCACGTCGCGCGGATAGACACCGCACACTCCGCGACCTTCATGGTGCACCTTGAGCATGATCTGGGTTGCCTGCTCCCTGCCCTTGCCGAAGAACTTCTGCAGCACGCCCACCACGAACTCCATCGGCGTGAAATCGTCATTGAGCAGCACAACCTGGAACATCGGCGGCGGTTTGACCCGGGAAGCCTGCTTCTCGGTGACCGCGCCTTCGTCGAACCGCTCGCTCATATCCGCATTCTAGACAGCGCTCCGTCGATACTGCAGCATTCAGCAGCGCTTCAATCATAAGTGAACTCGACGCTGCGCCCGCAACCGTATCGGTGAAGACCGCGCTTTGGACGTTCGGTTCCTGCCGTCATTGATAGCGCCGCGCCGCCCCGACAGTAGCGCCCGGCCGCTGAACGGCGGCTGCCAGCCCCGGAAAAGGACGGCCTCTCGGCGTGGACGTTCACCCACACTGCCGACCCGCCGGATCCGGCGGGCCCTTGACGTGCACCGGTCTTGTTGGAATATTGCGGAATTCGCCCGGGAGCAGGGAGTCCGGCGAGAGGGGCGGATCGCGGCGCCAGCGCAGCAGCGGAGGTGGCGACGCGGGGAGAGGAGTCGAAACCGGCACCGCCACATCGAGGGCGGTCAGGCAGGACACCTCAAAGTGACGTTGCAGGGAAGGAAAGTAAAAATGGCTACAGGCACTGTGAAATGGTTCAACGACGCCAAGGGGTTCGGCTTCATCACGCCGGATGACGGGGGCGAAGATCTCTTCGCCCATTTCTCCGCCATCCAGATGAACGGCTTCAAGACCCTGAAGGAGGGTCAGAAGGTCGTGTTCGAAGTGGTCACCGGCCCGAAGGGCAAGCAAGCGTCGAACATCACCCAGGGCAGCTGACACGCTTCCCCGGCCCAAGAAAAAAACCCCGCGCAGGCGGGGTTTTTTTTGGCCGCGCGCGCGGCGCGAGCCGCAACACGACTCACATCTGGTTGATCATCGCCTGGCCGAAGCCCGAGCAGGAAACCTGGGTGGCGCCAGGCAGAAGCCGCGCGAAGTCATAGGTGACGGTCTTCGCCAGGATCGCCTTCTCCATCGAGGTGACGACCAGGTCCGCCGCCTCGGTCCAGCCCATGTGCCGCAGCATCATCTCCGCCGACAGGATCTCGGAGCCCGGATTCACATAGTCCTTGCCGGCGTACTTCGGCGCCGTGCCGTGAGTGGCCTCGAACATCGCCACCGAGTCCGACAGGTTGGCGCCCGGCGCGATGCCGATGCCGCCGACCTGCGCCGCCAGAGCGTCCGAGATGTAATCGCCGTTCAGGTTCATCGTCGCAATGACGTCATACTCGGCCGGCCGCAGCAGGATCTGTTGCAGGAAAGCGTCAGCGATCACGTCCTTGAGCACGATATCGCCGTGCGCCGCCTTGATCTTCATCCATGGGCCGCCATCGAGCAGTTCGGCGCCGAATTCCTTCTGCGCCAGCCCGTAGCCCCACCTGGCGAAGGCGCCCTCGGTGAACTTCATGATGTTGCCCTTGTGCACGAAGGTCAGGCTCTTTCGCTTGTTGTCCAGGCAGTACTGGATCGCCTTGCGCACCAGCCGCTCGGTGCCCTCGCGCGAGATCGGCTTGATGCCGATGCCCGAGGTGGCCGGGAAGCGGATCTTCTTGACCCCCATCTCCTTCTGCAGGAACTCGATGAGCTTCTTCGCCTTTTCGCTTTCCGCTTCGTACTCGATGCCGGCGTAGATGTCCTCCGAGTTCTCGCGGAAGATCACCATATCGGTCTTCTCCGGTTCCTTCACCGGGCTGGGCACGCCCTTGAAATAGCGCACCGGGCGCAGGCAGACGTACAGGTCGAGTTCCTGCCGCAGCGCGACGTTGATGGAGCGGATGCCGCCGCCGACCGGCGTGGTCAGCGGTCCCTTGATCGACACCACGTATTCGCGCAGCGCCGCCAGCGTCTCCTCCGGCAGCCAGACGTCCGGACCGTAGACGCGCGTCGACTTCTCGCCGGCGAAAAGCTCCATCCAGACGATCTTGCGCCGGCCGCCGTAGGCCTTGGCAACGGCGGCGTCGACCACCTTGATCATCACCGGGGTGATGTCGATGCCGGTGCCGTCGCCCTCGATGTAGGGCACGATCGGCTGGTCGGGCACGTTCAGCGAGAAGTCCTTGTTGACGGTGATTTTCTGCCCCTGGCTGGGCACCTTGATGTGCTGGTACATGACGTCCCCTCGTTGTTGAATCGTCGTTCTCGCGCTGCCGGTAGCCCCCCTCCTGGCGCCACTCGCGCACCGACGCGGCAGTTTACTCGCCCACCAACCGCGAGCCGGCGCACAGCGCACCCGGTTGCGATAGGTCATGACCGGCCGCGCAAAGTGGTAAAAAGCCGCCCGAACCGCTTCCTGCTTTCGCAATTACCTCGCTGACGCACATGCCGATTCGCCTGCTGACGAAGTTGCTGATCCTGCTCGCCGTGGCGGCCGGCCCGGCCGCGGCCAGGGCGCAGGCACCGACACTGCCAACGGCGCAACTGACCGCCGGCATCCACCTGATCACCGCCGAGGTTGCCGATCAGGACCCCGCCCGGATGCGCGGTCTCATGTTCCGCAAGAGCCTGCCCCCCAATCACGGCATGCTGTTCATCTTCGACAAGAAGGCCGTGCACTGCATGTGGATGCGCAATACGCTGATCCCGCTGTCGGTGGCCTTCATCGAGGATGACGGCACGATCGTCAACGTCCTCGACATGCAGCCGCACGACGAACGCAGCCACTGTGCAAAGCAACCGGTCCGCTATGCGCTGGAGATGACGCAGGGCTGGTTCGAGAAGAAGGGCATCGGCCCGGGCGCGAAGCTCGGCCGCCTGCCGCCCGGCCAGCAGCAGAAATGAAGAAAGCCGGCGTTGCCGCCGGCGTCTCCCCCGCGCTGGAGCCGCCCGCTCAGGCGAAGTTCTTCGCCGCGAAATCCCAGTTGGCGAGCGAGTTCAGGAACGTCTCGACGAACTTCGGCCGCGCGTTGCGGTAGTCGATGTAGTAGGCGTGTTCCCACACGTCGATCGTCAGCAGCGCCTTGTCGTCCGTGGTCAGCGGCGTCGCCGCGTTGCTGGTGTTGACGATATCGACGGTTCCATCGCGCTTCTTCACCAGCCAGGTCCAGCCGGAGCCGAAGTTGCCGACGGCGCTCTTCGTGAACGCCTCCTTGAACGCGGCAACCGAGCCCCACTTCGCGGCAATCGCCGCCGCCAGCGATCCCGTGGGTTCGCCACCGCCGCCGGGCTTCATGCTGTTCCAGAAGAACGTGTGGTTCCAGACCTGCGCGGCGTTGTTGAACACGCCGCCCGAGGACTTGCGAACGATTTCTTCCAGCCCCAGCGACGCAGACTCGGTGCCCTTGATCAGGTTGTTCAGGTTGGTCACGTAGGCCTGGTGATGCTTGCCGTAGTGATACTCGAAGGTCTCCTTCGAGATGTGCGGAGCCAGTGCATCCATCGCATACGGCAGCGGCGGCAGCGTGTGTTCCATCAGCGATCCTCCTTCAGGCAGTTGGATCTGGATTCTAGCGAGGCGAGCCCGCACCGCCGCGTGCTTCACCCTGCGCTGCGCGGGGGCGACCCCTCGTCGGCACCGGCATCGGCATGCACCACACGGGTGCTGGCGCTGCCGCGCGCGAAGCGCAGTCGCAGCAGGTCGCCGGCAGCCAGCTTCGCCGCATCAACGACAGCGCGCCCCTGGGCATCGGTCGCAAGCGTATAGCCGCGCGCCAGCACGGCATGCGGGTCGAGCGCCTGCAGCCTGGCAGCGATTGTCTGCAGGCGAGCCTGCCGCTCGTGCAGAAGATGACGCGCGCCGACGGCGAGCGCCGATGCTCGACGCTGCAGCAGATGTTCCCTGGACTCGATGCGGGGCGCGGCGCGTTGCACGCGAGCAGTCAGTTCCTCGCCGCACCGGCGCAGTGCGACGACGTGGCGGGACAGCGCATGCCCGGCGCGCAACGCCAGCGCGTGCACCCTCGCGGCGAGCGCCTGCAGCGGCGCGCGCGGGCCGGCGAGCGCACGCTGGCAGTAGTCGAGACGCTGCTGCACCTGCTGCAGCCGGCCACGGGCGAGGCGCCGCAGCTGCGCCACCCGCTCCTCGACCGCCTGCAGCAGCGCCGCGCGATCAGGCGCGGCCATTTCCGCCGCGGCGGTCGGCGTCGGTGCGCGCAGGTCGGCGGCGAAATCGGCGATCGTGACATCCGACTCATGGCCCACGCCGACGATCACCGGCACGGCACAGGCGCGGATGGCCCGCGCCACCGCTTCCTCGTTGAAGGCCCACAGGTCCTCGATCGAGCCGCCGCCGCGAACCAGCAGCACGACGTCGACCTCGCCCCGGCGCGACACCGACTCCAGCATCGCGGCGATGCGGCTGCCGGCGCCCTCGCCCTGCACGGGCACCGGGTAGACGATCACCGCCACCTGCGGCGAACGGCGCGCGAGCGTCGTCAGCACGTCGCGCAGCGCCGCGGCCTGCAGCGATGTCACCACGCCGATCGCGCGCGGGAACGCGGGCAGCGGCCGCTTGGCGCCGAACAGGCCCTCGGCCTGCAGCCTGTTCTTCAGCTGCAGAAAGCGCTCGTACAGCCGGCCGAGCCCCGCGCGCTGCACTGCTTCGACGGTGAGCTGATACTCGCCACGCGGCTCGTACAGACCGACCTGCGCCAGCACCTCGACCTCGTCGCCGTCGCGCGGCATGAAGTCGACAAGCTGGTTGCGGCCACGGAACATTGCGCAGCGCACCTGCGCCCGATCGTCCTTCAGCGTGAAGTACCAGTGGCCGCTGGCGGCACGAGTGAAGTTGGCAGTCTCGCCGCGAACCCGCACCAGCCGGAAGTTGCGGGCAAGAAGGTCAGCAACCGCGCGGTTAAGCAGCGAAACCGTGACGCTTTCCCGCGCCAATCCTAGGCTTTCGTCTACCGATCCAGATTCCATGCGGGTTTCCGGGCCATATCTGTCCACATTGCCGCGCGGCGCCTTGCGCGGAGCCCTGTGCGCCCGGCAGTCACCGAGGATCTCGATATAAGTTATTGATTTATATCTATCTTTCGGATTGCCTACGAATAGGGCAAGCCAGCAAGGCCTAATGAGGATGCGGGTCTTCCGCGACTGGCGCAACGTTGTTCACAATCTTTTCCACAGTCAACGTGCGGGCGCAGGCGGCGCGGCCAACCCACTACACTGCCGCCTTACCCTGTCCCCGACGTCCATTCCCCACATCACGTGTTTGCGATCGTACAAGCCATCGGCTGGCCGATCTGGCCGCTGATCATCGCCTCCATCGTCGCTCTGGCGCTGATCATCGAGCGCGGCGTTGCCCTGCGGCGGGCGAAGATCCTGCCCGCCACCCTGCTCAAGGACGTGCTGGCGCTGAATTCCCGCCGGCAGATCACGCCGGAGGTCGTTGTCCGCCTGGAAGCCAGCTCGCCGCTTGGCCGCGTTCTGGCGGCAGGGCTGCGCAACGTGCGCGCACCGCGAGCGATCGCCGGCGCCGCGGTGGCCAACGTGGGCGGGCACGTTGCGCATGATCTATCCCGTTACCTGTCGTTGCTCGGCTCGATCGGCTCGATCGCCCCGCTGCTCGGACTGCTCGGCACGGTGATCGGCATGATCGAGATCTTCGCCTCGCAGCAGGCCGGCTCGAACCCTCAGCAACTGGCGCACGGCATCTCGATTGCGCTGTATTGCACCGCCTTCGGCATCATCGTCGCCGTGCCGGCGGTGATGTTCTACCGCCACTACAAGTCGCGCATCGAGGAATACCTGGTCGCGATGGAAGACCAGGCGCAGCAGCTGCTTGAGGTGCTGTTCGCCGACCGCTACGACGCCGCGCCAAGATGAGATTCCGCCGACCGCTCGACGAGGAACCGGAGCTGAACCTGGTTCCCCTGATCGATGTGATGCTGATCGTGCTGATCTTCCTGGCGGTCACCACCACCTACTCGCGCTACAGCGAGCTGCGACTGCAGTTGCCGAGCGCGCAGGCCAGCCCGACCGACACGCGGGTCAACGAGATCGTGGTCGGCGTCAGCGCCGATGGCCGCTTCGCGCTCGACCGGACCGTGCTGCCGAACACCGCGCCCGAGTCGGTGGCGCAGGCGCTGACGCAGGCAGCGCAGGGACTCAGCGAGCCATTGGTGGTCATCCATGCAGACGCGCAGGCGCCGCACCAGGCGGTCGTCAACGTGATGGAAGCGGCCCGGCTGGCCAAGCTCTCGCGCATCAGCTTCGTCACTGAGCGCACGAGTCCCGCCGCCCGTTGAGGCGTTGCCGGCGGCAATGACCACGCGAGCACGTCTCGAGTTCGCCCTGACTCGGGCGTGGACGAACCGCGGCCCGCTGGCCTGTGCCCTGCTGCCTCTGTCGTGGCTCTATTCGGCGGGCCATGCCATCCACGGTAGCTTGTACCGCAGCGGCGTGCTGAAGTCCTGGCGGGTCGGGCTGCCGGTCGTCGTGGTCGGCAACCTGTACGCGGGAGGCACCGGCAAGACACCGCTGGTCATCGAGCTGGTGCGCGAGTTGAAGGCGCGCGGCTGGCGCCCCGGCGTGATCTCACGGGGCTATGGCCGCAGGACCGCCGAGGTGCGGCCGGTCGAAGCGGGCGCGCGTGCCAGCGAAGTAGGCGACGAGCCGCTGCTCATTGCGCAGGCCGCCGCGGTGCCGGTAGTGGTTGGCGCCGATCGGGTCGCTGCGGCGCGTGTACTGCACTCGCTGCATCCGAAGTGCGACGTGATCGTCTGCGACGACGGCCTGCA
>Ga0209450_10000402_pt1 | contig 22517 bp, 22 predicted proteins | sample FrelakmetLWP11LW_FD_187149 | JGI IMG/M metagenome (GOLD analysis project Ga0209450, IMG submission 187149) | Freshwater lake sediment microbial communities from the University of Notre Dame, USA, for methane emissions studies - LWP11 LW (SPAdes)... | ecosystem: Environmental > Aquatic >...
TCGCGTCGGTGGGGCAATTGGCGGCAGGCGTGGCTCATGAGATCAACAACCCTCTGACCACCATTCTCACCACGGCCCTGCTGATTCAGGAGGAAACGGACCGTGAAGATCCCAACTATCTTGAGTTGGAGACCATTGCCAAGGAGACGCTGCGGTGCCGAAAAATCGTGACCAGCCTCCTCGATTTTGCCCGTCAAAGCAAACCGGCAAAGGCGCTTCATGACATCAATCAGGTCGTTCGTGCCTCCATGGCCCTTACCAGGAAACAAGCCGCCTTCAAGGACGTCGCTTTTGAGGCCGTCCTCTCTGAGCCGCTCCCCTCTGTGGAAATCGACAAGGATCAGATCCAGCAATGCCTCATCAACCTCGCCATTAACGGGATCGACGCGACCGATCCGGGAGGAAAGATCCGCTTCGCCAGTCGGCTGGTTCCTGAAAAAGGAGCGGTCGAAATCACGGTCGCCGACACAGGCGGCGGCATACCGGAAAAGTCTTTGGACAGGATCTTCGATCCCTTCTTCACATCCAAAGAGACCGGGACAGGCCTTGGTCTTGCCATCACTCACGGAATCATTGAGCAACATGACGGGACCATAGACGTTGAGAGCAAAGAAGGGGAAGGGACCACTTTCAGGATTCATCTCCCCATCGCCAGAGGAGAGCAGGATGCCTGATCAAAGCAGCCGGATCCTGGTGGTTGATGATGAGCTGGGCATCTGCCAGAACTGTGTCAAGATACTCTCCAAGGAGGGTCATCATATTGAATATGCGCTCAACGGATACGATGCGCTGAAGATGATGGAACAAAAACCCTTTGAGCTCATCATCACGGACCTGAAAATGAGCAGCATGGGGGGGCTGGAAGTTCTGAGGCGCGTAAAGGAGTCCTATCCCGACTCCATGGTGATTGTGATCACAGGATATGCCACGGTCTCATCCGCCGTGGAGGTCATGAAAACAGGGGCCTACGACTACCTTCCCAAGCCGTTTACCCCAGAGGAATTACGGGCCATTGTTCGACGCGCTCTTGCAGACTGGGAGATCCGCGCACAAAATCGGCGCATGAGGTTGCAGGAAGGGGAATCGAGGACCATCTCCCACCAGCTCATCGGGGAGAGTCCGAAAAACCAGGCGGTCATTAAGATGATCGCCAAAGTGGCCCCCACGGATTCAACCGTTCTGATTTGTGGGGAGAGCGGCACGGGCAAGGAACTGATCGCTCGGGCCATCCATGCGAACAGCCGTCGAAGCGACAAGGTCTTCTTTGCCGTCGACTGCGGCACCTTGTCCGGGAACCTTCTGGAAAGTGAGCTGTTCGGATATGCCAAAGGCGCCTTCACCGGGGCTTACAAGAATAAGGAGGGGATCTTCCATTCGGCGGACGGGGGTACCGTCTTTCTGGACGAAATCAGCAACATCAGCCCGGAAGTCCAGGCTAAGCTCCTCCGCTTTCTGGAATCCCGGGAATACCTTGCCCTGGGCACCACATCGACCCAAAAAGTGGATGTGCGCCTCATCCTGGCCACCAATAGAGATCTCATGGACATGGTCAAGGAAGGTTCTTTCAGGCAAGACTTCTACTACCGCATATTCGTGTATCCCATTTTTACTCCGCCCCTCAGGGACCGGAAAAGTGACATTCTGCCCATAGCCTATCACTTCCTCGGGCAATTCAGAGAGCTGACCGGCAAGGGCATCAAAGGGTTCTCAAAGGACGCTTCGGTCAGACTGACGACTTATGATTGGCCCGGCAATGTGCGGCAGCTCAAGAACGTCATTGAGCGCGCAGTGATTCTCTGTGAGGGGAAAGAAATCACCCCCAGGGAACTCCCTGCCTTGGACGATCTTGGAGGGCTGGTTGTCCAAGTACCGGAAAACAACGAAGCTCTCAAAAGAGTCAAGAAAGAGATAAGAGACAGTGCCGTGAGAGAGGTTGAGAGGAACTTCATTATTCAGGCCCTGATGCAAAACGACTGGAATGTCACCCGGGCTGCAAAAAAAGTGGGACTGCAGAGGCCGAATTTTCAAAATCTTATGAAGAAGCATGGCATCTCCCTCCCCGCCCGACCTCATCCAATATAGATGATCATGGAAGCCTTTCTTAGAGCAGCATTTATTAAGAAACCATACTATGTATAGCCAACATATACAGGTCTCTGAAAACTCTCCTTTCCCCTCGCCAGTCTTTTCCATTCACACTTATGTTCCTGTTGCATCAAGTCAATCTATCGGAATGTTTGTAGAAAAAGCGCTTCTCCTCTATTAGGCAAAACATCACAAATCCTTTGCTTCTTCCGCAACACAGCCTCCCTGGCTGTATATTTATTTTATACACCGGCAGGATCCTCAGAAGGGATTACTGGGTCTAGTCGTGTGTTACCAATGGGTTATATGCAATACGATAGCGTGGCATGGCCTATGCTTTAGGTAAAAGACATTTGTGATGGGGGAAAGCTTCAAAACTCTGATGATGAAAAGGGGAACTGAACATGGAGACTAAGAAAATTTTGGTTGTGGATGATGAAAAAGGAATCTGTGAGAACGTGCACAAAATCCTGGCAAAAAACAACTATGAAGTGACTCAAGCCTTGAGCGCCCAGGAGGCCCTTGAGAAGATGGCCAAGGATTCTTATTCCCTGCTGATCTCCGACATTGTGATGCCTGAGAAGAACGGGCTGGAGCTCTTGAAGCTCGTGAAAGAACAGTGGCCCCTCACCAAAGTGATCATTATGACAGCCTACGCGTCAACAGATACGGCTATGAAAGCCATTCGACTAGGTGCTCTGGATTACATTCCCAAGCCCTTCACCCCGAAAGAAATAAGAGACACGGTTGAGAAGGCTCTTTCAGGAGAGCTGCGAGAGGCGCCGGTCTCCGAGAAGGAAAGAAAGGCTATCAAAGTCATCGATCTCGACATCCCCTTTGACAGGCAAGAAGTGGCAAAATACACGGGTGAAGGATATGCAGATATGCTAGGGCCTTCAGATATGCCTGTTGTGGAGATCCCTTCTCCTGAGACGTTGCAGTATTATTGCAAGGTAGGGCAAAAAGTGTGCGATATTTTCAAGAAGCTTGGGAACACCTGCAAAGCAGGGCTCAAGACCGACGCGTGCCCACAGGCCAAAAAAGGAACGAAGGCGAAAGAGGAAGGAAAGAGCGAAAAGACTTTAGACCCCAAGAAGCTTGTCGGCATTGACCAGCCTTTCAGCTACGACGAAGTCGCTTCAATCACCGGACCTGAGTACCTCATGAAGCTTCAGAGCGACGGCATTGCCTTTGTGCCCTATGAAGAGCTCAAGAAAAAGATGACGGCCGCGATGGCTAAAAGGAAACAGGTCATTGACGTGGATATTCCCTTTGCAAGAGACGAAGTGGCAAAGCAAACAGGCGAATCGTACGCAGATACCCTCGGCCCTTCGGACATGCCCTCAGTGAGCGCACCGTCTCCGGAGACACTGGAGTACTACTGCAAAGTCGGACTGAAAATTTGTGACATCTACAAAAAGCTCGGGAACACCTGCAAAGCAGGCCTCAAGACCAGCGTGTGCCCCCAGATGAAAGGGAAGAAGAAGGCGGCGGGAACAAAAGGAGAAGTTCCGGATGTGAGAAAATGGCTGGGCCCGGACATGCCCTTCAGCTATGAAGAGGTGGTTGCGCTGACCGGACCGGAATTCGCGAAATACCTTGAGCACGACGGGGTCGCTCTTATGCCCTACGAGGAGTTGAAGCAAAGGGTTTCCGGCCTCCTTAGAAAAGAGGCCCCCCGCAAGGCCGTGGTCCATGAATTGCCCAGGAAAGCAAACGAGCAAGACGTTCTGGTGATTGACGACGAAGCGGCGGTGAACAACAATATTCGCAAGATCTTGTCAAAGAAAGGATTCTCCGTCGACCAGGCCATGACCAAAGAAGAAGCACTGCAGAAAATCGAGGCCAAAGCCTACCGGCTCGCTCTGCTTGACCTGAAGATTCCCGGCGTGCAGGGCCTGGAACTCCTTCATGCCATCCGTGAGAAAAGCCCGGAGACGCTCGTCATTATCATCACAGGCTATGCCAGCATCGAAACGGCCAAGGAAAGCGCCCGGCTGGGGGCGGTGGCCTATCTCCCAAAGCCCTTCACCCCGGATGAGATCAGAAAGGTGACCGAGAACGCCATTCGCCTGGCTGCTTAGATTCCTCCATTCCCCGGCTTCCCGAAGGAGAAGCCGGGGAGCTTCTATGTCTTTTTTCCCCGCAGTGAGAACAAAAAACCATTGACAGATTCCCTCTGTCATGGCTATTTTAATCACACAGTGTATCTGGTTTTTATACACTTTAAATCTCCCTCATCAAAGCTGGCCTTTTGTCACTCGTGAGTATTGATTCGGCATCACTCTAGGGTGTCCAGGGTTTTTGTAGGCCTGAGATTCACATGTCATGATGGCTCAGGTCAGCGAGGCGGATTGTGTTCTTCACACCGGAAGGGCTCGGGACTGTGATCACTGTTTCGAATCCAAGGAGAATAAAGATATGTCCAATAGCGTGAAAGGGTCGGTTTTGGTTGTGGGCGGGGGCATCGCAGGGATGCAGTCAGCCCTCGATTTGGCGGATTCCGGATATTATGTCTACCTTCTCGAGAAGTCTCCTGCCATCGGCGGGGCCATGGCTCCATTGGATAAGACCTTCCCCACCAACGACTGCGCCATGTGAATTATCTCCCCCAAACTGGTCGAGGTCGGCCGGCATCTCAATATCGAGCTCATCACTTACTCTGATCTTGAGTCCGTAGAAGGAAGCCCTGGAAATTTCAAAGTGAAAATAAGAAAGCGGGCCCGGAGCATCAACATGGATCTGTGCACAGGCTGCGGCGTCTGCGTTGAAAACTGCCCCGTCGTGAATCAGGCGGCTGGTGTCCCGCGCACCGACCAGACAACCGGGGCTTAGATCGCAGAGGAGGACTGGGGAATGAATGAGGCGTATTCGGTTCAGACGACTTCGGCCGATGAATTGGATTACCTGGAATTGGACGATTTGATCGAAACCCAATTTGGGAATGACAAAGAAAATCTGATCATGATTCTTCAGGCGATACAGAGGCGCTACAATTACCTCCCCAAGCCGAGCCTCACCTATCTTTCGGAAAAGATCGGTGTTCCCCTGAGCCAGATCTATGGAATCGCGACCTTCTATGCTTCTTTTGCGCTGGAGCCGCGCGGACGCCATCTCATTTCGGTGTGTTTGGGCACCGCGTGCCACGTCAGAGGCGCTAACAAGGTTCATGAACAGATACAAGAACAGTTGCACATCCATGATGGCCAGACCACAGGAGATCGCCGCTTCACCCTTGAATCCGTGCGTTGCATCGGCTGCTGCAGTCTCGGACCCGTAGTCAAAATCAATGAGGATGTCCATGCTCGGCTGTCCCCCGATGAAGCCGCGAAAATTCTGGGCAGGTACGAATAGGGCACAGGAAGAGGCTCAAACATGAAAATCCATTCGGTGAAGGATCTGGAAGAGATCAGTTCAGAGTTCAGTCAGAGACTCTATTCCCCAGAGAGCGTCATGATCAATGTGGGAATGGCTTCCTGCGGGATCGCTGCCGGAGCCAAAGCCACCTTTGAAAAGGCGCTGAAGGAGTATTCCGCAAGTCGTTCTTATAAGGTGCGGCAGACCGGTTGTCTTGGGTTTTGCGAAGAAGAGCCTCTGGTGGAGATGGTATCAAAGGGTCGGCCGAGGGTCGTTTACAAACGGGTGACCGAGGAGAGGATCTCGGACGTTGTTCAGGATTACGCGGAAGAAAAGTACAGCAAAAAGTTGATCCTTGGTCAGATGCGAGACCCCCGATCCGTCCTTGAGGAAAACATCCCGAACCCCCTCGAAAACGTGACTCCCCTGAAGGGGATCCCTGTCTTGGAAGAAATCCCCTTTTACGCTCACCAAGTCAAGGTCGCCCTGCGGAATTGCGGCTATATCGATCCTCAGAGCGTCGAAGAGTATATCGGGAAAGGGGGCTATTTCGCTTTCATCCGTGTCCTCGCTGAAATGAAACCTGAGGATATCATCACAAGCATCAAGAAGTCCGGTTTGAGGGGTCGGGGCGGCGGCGGATTTCCTACGGGAATAAAATGGGAGAGCTGTCGCAAACATTCCGGAGAGCGGTATGTCATCTGTAATGCCGATGAGGGCGACCCGGGCGCTTACATGGACAGGAGTGTGCTGGAAGGAGACCCGCACAGTGTCCTGGAAGGCATGCTGATAGCGGCCTATGCCATCGGATCGTCTCAAGGTTTTGTCTATGTGCGCAATGAGTATCCGCTGGCGGTCAAACGCTTGGTCGAGGCGATCAAGCAAGCAGAGGACCTCGGGCTGCTAGGGGACAACATCGCAGGGTCCGGGTTCAACTTCAGGATCAAGATCTCCACCGGGGCCGGCGCTTTCGTTTGCGGAGAATCCACAGCCCTCATGGCCTCACTGCAGGGAAAGGTCGGGAGGCCGAGAGCCAAATACGTTCACACTGTGGAAAAAGGCTTCAGGGACGGCCCCTCCAATCTCAACAACGTGGAGACTTACGCCAACGTTCCCGCCATCATGCTTAAAGGCGCCGAGTGGTACTCCGGTATGGGAACAAAATACAGCAAAGGCACCAAGGTGTTCAGCCTTGTGGGAAAAGTGAAAAATACAGGCCTGGTTGAAGTGCCGATGGGGACCAGTCTGCGACAGATCATTTTCGACATGGGCGGGGGGGTCCCCAAAAAGCGCAAATTCAAAGCCGTTCAGACCGGAGGGCCCTCAGGGGGATGCATCCCGGAGGCGTTCCTGGATCTTCGGGTGGACTTTGATGAGCTCACGAAAGTGGGTTCCATGATGGGCTCGGGCGGCATGATCGTCATGGATCAGGACACCTGCATGGTGGATCTGGCCCGGTACTTTCTCGATTTTCTCAACGGAGAATCCTGCGGTCAGTGCACCCCTTGCCGAGAGGGAATCAAGCAAATGCTCGAGGTGCTCACGGGCATTTGCGAAGGCCGGGGAAAGGAAGGGGATATTGAGCTTCTCGAAGAGCTGGGAAGCATGATCCAGAAATTTTCTTTGTGCGGACTGGGCACCTCGGCGCCCAACCCGGTGCTCACCACGATCCTCTATTTTCGTGATGAGTACGATGCACACATTCACGACAAAAAATGCCCCGCAGGGGTTTGCAAGCCTCTGTTTCATTATGAGGTGGATGAAAAGGCCTGCACAGGCTGTCACGTGTGCGCCACGAAATGTCCCCAGGAAGCCATCACGGGGGACAAGAAAAAGGTTCATCAACTGGACCAGGCAAAATGCGTCAAGTGCGGGATCTGCTACGACGCCTGTAAATTTGACGCTATTGTCGTGAGATAGGGCGAAAAAAAGGATTTGGCCGATGATTACTTTCAAGATGAACGGAAAAACAGTCCAAGGAGAAGAGGGACAATACATCCTCCAGGTTGCACAAAAATATGGGATCGAGATTCCCACATTGTGTCACCACAAGGCCCTGGAGCCTGCAGGAATGTGCCGGCTGTGCACGGTGGAGGTTTTTGACGGACGACGGTCCCGCTTTGTCACGTCCTGCAACTACCCGATATGGGAAGGTATGGAGGTCAAAACGGACTCGGAGGCTGTCCACAAGGGGCGAAAGCTGCTCGTGGAGCTGCTTCTGGCCCGCTGTCCCGAGGTCCCCGTTCTCAAGGAACTGGCAAAGAAATACGACATTGAAGAACCCCGATTCAAGAAAGAGAACGATGATTGTATCCTTTGCGGACTTTGCACCAGGATTTGCGAGAGGATGGGGAACGCGGCCATCAGCCTGACCGGCCGCGGCACGGAAATGAAAGTGGATACGCCCTTTCACCTTCAGACCGAGTTCTGCATGGGGTGTGGGGCATGTGCATCAGTCTGTCCGACTGGTCACATCAAACTGGAAGACATCAGCCAACATGCCGTCAAGAAGATTCCATCCGAGTACGATATGGGTCTCAAAGGCCGGAAGCCTATTTACGTTCCCTACGCTCAGGCCATCCCCAACACACCGGCCATAGACAGGAGCATGTGCATCCATTTCAAAACCGGCGGGTGCAAGATCTGCGCAGAGTTCTGCGGCGTCGGAGCGATCGATCATTCTCAAAAGGACGAGATCATCGAGCTGGACGTGGGAGCCATCATCCTTGCACCGGGCTTTCAACCTTTTGACCCGTCCAAGTACGATACCTACAGCTACGCCAAGCTCCCGAACGTGGTCACCTCCATGGAGTTCGAGAGGATCCTTTCAGCGTCCGGTCCTACCCTGGGGCATCTGGCCCGCATGTCCGATCACAAGGAACCCAAGAAGATCGCGTGGCTCCAGTGCGTGGGGTCCAGGGACATGCACCAATGCGACCATCCCTACTGCTCCTCCGTTTGCTGTATGTATGCCATCAAAGAAGCGGTCATTGCCAAGGAGCACTCGGGCAGCGACCTGGACTGTGCCATCTTTTACATGGACATGAGGACCCACGGAAAGGAGTTCGAAAGGTACTATGACGCGGCCCGGGAAAAACACGGCGTTCGCTTCATCCGGTCCCGCGTTCACTCCGTGGAGGCCGTCTCGCAGTCCGAGGATCTCAGCGTCAAGTATGCCACTGAAGACGGTGAATTGCGCCAAGAGGCTTTTGATATGGTTGTCCTCTCCGTGGGGCTCGAGACCTCGCCGCAGGTCATGGAATTGGCCGACAAGCTCGGCATCGACCTCACAGAGTCGCAGTTCTGCAGGACGAGTTCCTTCACTCCGGTGGCCACCTCCAGGGAAGGCATCTATGTGTGCGGCGCTTTCCAGGGGCCCAAGGACATCCCCCAGTCCGTAATCGAAGCGAGTTCGGCGGCTGCCCGCGCAGGAGCCCTTTTGAGCGGCGCACGCAACACCTTAACCAAGGCGAAAGAGGTGCCTGAGCAGATAGACATTAGGGGCGAAAGGCCTCGCATCGGAGTGTTTGTCTGCAATTGCGGCATCAACATCGGCAGCGTGGTGAATGTCCCGGCTGTGCGTGACTACGCGAAGACCCTCCCCTACGTTGAGTACGTGGCGGATAACCTTTACTCCTGCTCGCAGGACACTCAGGACACCATGGCCCAGGTGATCAAGGCGAACGCCCTCAACCGGATTGTGGTGGCGGCCTGCACGCCTAAGACCCACGAGCCTCTTTTTCAGGAAACCCTGGTCAGCGCCGGGCTGAACAAATACCTCTTCGAGATGACCAACATCCGCAACCAGGACTCCTGGGTCCACAAGGACAACCCTCAGGAGGCCACGGACAAAGCCAAAGACCTCGTGCGCATGGCCGTGGCCAAGGTGGCTCTCATGGAATCCCTCCCGGAGGCTGTCCTGGATATCAACCAGCGGGCCCTCGTGATCGGCGGCGGCATCTCCGGGATGGTGGCGGCAAAAACCTTGAGCGACCAGGGCTATGAGGTGGACATCATCGAGAAGGCTCCTGTACTGGGCGGTCAGGCTCTCAATCTTTACAGGACATGGCAGGGGGAAGATATCCAGAAAAATTTGGGGGACCTTGTCCAGTCGGTCCAGGGTGATAAAAACATCCGCGTCCACCTCGGAGCCGAACTAAGCCAGGTCGAAGGTTTTGTGGGAAGCTTCAAGACAACGTTTCAGTCCAGCACCCTCCAGGGGACCCTGGAGCATGGAATCGCCGTGCTGGCCACCGGATGCTATGAACACAAACCCGAGGAGTACCTCTACGGGAAGCATCCCCTTGTGGTGACTCACCAGGAGCTGGACCGCAGGTTCATCGATCACGACCCATCGCTCAAGAAGATTCAAACCGCCGTGTTCATCCAGTGCGTGGGCTCGCGCGAACCGCAAAGACCCTATTGTTCGAGGGTCTGTTGCACCCACTCCATTGAAAGCGCCCTTCATCTCAAAGAGCTGAACCCCACTATGGATGTTTACATTCTCAACCGGGACATCCGAACCTACGGGGAGCGGGAACTTCTTTATAGGAAGGCGCGAGAAGCGGGGATTATCTTCATTCGCTTCTCCGTGAAGCAGAAACCGGAAGTCTCCGCCGGCAAAGAGGGTCTTGAGATCGAGGTCATGGATCACGTGCTGCAACGCCACATCCTGATCAAGGCTGATATGCTCGCCCTCGCTTCGGCTATTGTTCCGTACAAGGACGAAAAACTCGCCCAATTTTTCAAGGTTCCTTTAAGCGAGGACGGGTTTTTTGTGGAGGCTCACGCCAAGCTCGGGCCGTCCCAGTTCGCCACCGACGGAGTTTTCCTTTGCGGTATGGCGCACTATCCAAAGCCGATCGATGAGTCCGTGGCCCAGGCCCAGGCGGCCGCCTCCAGAGCGGTCACTCTGCTGGCCAGAAAGACTATCTCTGTGAGCGGCATGGTCGCCTACACGACCCCTGCCGTATGCAGCAGCTGCGGGGTCTGTGTGGAGATTTGCCCCTATTCGGCGCCCTCTTTTATTCAGAAGGGGCCTTTCGCGGGTAAGGCGGAGGTCAACCCGGTGCTCTGCAAAGGCTGCGGTCTTTGCGTGGCTTCCTGCCGCTCAGGAGCGCTCAACCTCAAGGGATTCGAGGAAGGGCAGATCATGGCTATGATTAACGAAATGTAAGTTGCAGGTGGCGCGTTGCACGTTGCCCGTGGTGATGGAAAGGATTTTCCGGATTTGCTTTTGCGACCTGCAACAAGCGACTTCCGATTGAAGAGATTCAACCAAGTGCCGACGGGAAGAAAGCTTTTGGTGATATTATTCGAGTGCGTTGGAGAGAGCTATGAACGACTGGCAGCCTAAGATAACCGCATTCTTGTGCAACTGGTGCAGCTACGGAGCGGCAGACCTGGCAGGGGTCAGCCGCTTCCAGTACCCGTCCAATATCCGGGTTATCCGGGTGCCCTGCTCTGCCCGGGTGAGCCCCAAATTCATCCTCGCCGCCTTCCGACACGGCGCCGACGGTGTTTGGGTTTCCGGCTGACACCCCGGCGACTGCCATTACCTGGAAGGTAATTACTTCGCAAGACGCAAGTTCGCACTGTTCAAGAATCTGATCGAGCATGTGGGGCTGGAACCGGGAAGACTGCACTTTTCGTGGATTTCCTCTGCTGAAGCAACCAAGTTCGTGGAGGTTGCCACCGAAGTCATCAAGGCGGTCAAGGAGACCGGTCAGGCAACGTATCTTGTTAAGAGAAGAGCTGAGGTGGTTTGATGCTTGAGTATACCCAGAAAATCAGAGACATCGCTCGAAAGCTCCTGGAAAAGGGAACCGTCGACGTTTTCATCGGCTACCGGAAGGGCTCAGTGCCCATGATGAATGAACCAGTGCTGGTCAAGAATCCTGCGGAGGTCGACTTGCTTCACTGGGACAGCCACTGCGGTCTGAACCTCTGCAATTACCTCACCAAGCGGGCCGACCGCGTCGGGATTGTCGCCAATGGATGCAATTCCAGGAACATCGTGACCCACATCATCGAAAACCAGATCAAGCGGGAACAGCTCTACATCGTGGGCCTTCCCTGCACCGGCATGATCGACCACCGAGCGGTGAAGAGAACGATGGGGAACAAGGAGATTCTCGATGTCACTGAAACCAATGACTCCTTCACGGTGAGCGGAAACGGTTTTCGGGAGACCTTTAAGAAAAAGGATTTCTTGAGGACCAATTGCGCCACTTGCCTTCATCGCAATCCCGTCGAATACGACGAGATGGTCGCTGAGCCGGTTCCTGAACAGGAGGGCGTCAACCCCTTCAAAGACATTGAGGTGTTGGAAAAGAAGAGCCCCGAAGAAAAACGGAAGTTTTTCACCCAGCTTATTTCATCCTGCCTACGGTGCTACGCATGCCGAAACGTTTGCCCGCTCTGCTACTGCCCCACTTGCTTCGTCGATGAGTCGCGGCCCCAGTGGGTAGGGAAAAGCACGGATCCCGTGGATACCCTGACCTTTCATTTTTTGCGGGCTTATCATTGTGCCGGGAGGTGCACGGACTGCGGTGCTTGTGAGAGGGTTTGCCCCGTGGGGATCTCCATGAGGCAGTTCACCAAGAAGCTGAACAAGGATGCTTTTGAGCTCTTCGGCTGGGAGGCAGGGACCCGCATGGATCAGCGGCCGCCTCTCGATGTTTACCGAGTGGACGACTATAACGAGTTTGTCAAATAAATGGAGTGATGCTGTACAGGATTACTGGGTATTCTCTTTTTCTTTATTTCACCATTACTCCAGCACTCCAGCACTCCAATACTCCTAAGGATTCGCGTTATGCTCAAGAAATCATTTAGCAAGGAAAAGTGGACTGAGGCACTGATAGGGTTGCAAAGCGCTTACAAGGTGTTTGTCCCTGTGAAGGAAGGGGACTTCCACAACTTCAGGCTTTTGGAAACAGGCCGCAAACCCAATTTTGAATTCCAGAACACCAGGCTTTCTCCGAAGTCGGTTATTCTTCCGCAGTCAGAGCGGATGTTCGAGTACACTCTGGACGAGAGCAAAGAGGACGCACACGTGGTTAAGGAAGCGGCAAAGGACTTTTCTCCGCAGGCGATCGTGGGAATAAGGCCGTGCGACGCTTTTGCCTTTGAACTGGTGAGGATCAATTTCGACAATCCTCAGTTCCAAGACCCGTGGTGGGTCCGGCGCATGGAGTCCACCATCCTTGTCGGCTTCGGATGCAACGACCCTTGTGCCTCCTGCTTCTGCACCTCTGTGGGAAACGGTCCGTTCAGCGAGAAAGGCCTGGATGCGCTCATGATCGACTTGGGCGACCGTTACCTGGTGAGAAGCCTCACTTCCAAGGGCGAGGCTTTCCTGGGAAAGGTCGAGTTCGGAGCAGAGGCCGACGACGCTCTCCTCAAAAAGGCGTTAAGCCTTCCCCGAGCGGCGGAGAAAAAAATCTCCTCCAAGGTGCCCGTGGATCACCTCCGGGGGAAAGGGGTCAATGAGCTTTTCAATGCCCCTTTCTGGGAAAGGGTCTCTTTTGCATGCATCAACTGCGGGACCTGCACCTTTCTCTGTCCTACCTGCTGGTGCTTTGACATCCAGGACGAAGTCGCCGGGAAAGAAGGGGACAGGATCCGGAATTGGGATGCCTGCATGTTCCCGCTCTTCACCCTTCACGGGTCAGGCCACAATCCCCGGGACAAGAAGCTTCAGAGGGTCCGGCAGCGGTTTATGCACAAGCTGAAATATTACGTAGACAAGTATGGGAACGGGCCGGCATGCGTCGGGTGCGGTCGATGCGTGCAGCATTGCCCCGTCAATATCGATATTCGAAAAGTGTCTGAATTGATGAATGGATACTGAAAAAGCCTGGAGTGATGGAGTATTGGAGTACTGGAGTACTGGAGTGATGGAAGGTCATCGATGGTTTCTTGAATGGCTCTACCCAACACTCCGCTACTCCGCTACTCCATTGCTCCAAATTCGACAAGGAGTATGAGTCTGATGCAAAATCCGTATCTTCCTTACCCGGTCCGAATCGACAAGATCGTCACAGAGACCGAGGACAAGAATCTCAAGACCTTCAGGTTCGTCTTCCTTGATCCTGAGGACGAAGGCAGGTTCGCCTTTACTCCGGGCCAGTTTGCAGAGCTCTCCATCGCAGGGAAAGGAGAGATTCCCATCGGCATCGCTTCTTCCCCGACTGAAAAAGGGTTTGTGACCTTTACCGTGAACAAGGTCGGCCAGGTGACCACTTACCTTCACAACATGAAAGAGGGCGAAGTGATGGGGATCCGCGGCCCTTTGGGAAACTGGTATCCCTGGGAGGAGATGGAGGGAAAGAATGTGGTCATCGTGGGTGGCGGTTTTGCATTCACCACACTTCGCTCCAGCATCGTCTACATGCTTCATCCGGACAACCGGTCGCGCTTCAAGGAAATCACAGTCGTGTACGGAGCCCGGAGCCCGGGAATGCTTCTTTACAAGGAAGAGCTAGCTGCTTGGGAGCGGAGGGACGACATTCACATGCACATCACCGTGGACAGTACGAACGATCCGAGCTGGAAATACAACACCGGATTTGTGCCCACGATTACGGAGCAGAAAATCAAGAGCGCGGACAATGCCATCGCCATTGTGTGCGGGCCGCCGATCATGATCAAGTTCACTCAACCGGTGTTGGAGAAACTGGGGTTTCCGCCGGACAGGATCATTCTCTCGCTGGAGATGCGCATGAAATGCGGCATCGGCATTTGCGGTCGCTGCAACATCGGAGACCAGTACGTGTGCAAGGATGGGCCTGTTTTCTCACTGGCTCAACTTAAACAAATGCCATCTGAGTATTAGGGTTTTCATTGCTTGTGTTCAAAAAAGAGAGGAAAGAACATGGAATCCAAAAAGATACTCGTCATCGATGACAACCCCGATTTCCTTTTCACCACTGAAACGTTCTTGAAGCGCAACGGGTTCACCACTCTGACCGCACAAGACGGGAAAAAGGGTGTCGAATTAGCTCAGAGGGAGCATCCGGACCTCGTCCTGCTCGACGTGATGATGGAGACCCTGTATTCGGGTTTTGAAGTGTGCAAGCGGATCAAAACAGACCCTGATCTCAAGAACACTCCCGTTATCGGGATTTCGGGTATGGCGGAAGAGCTTGGTGTCCGATATGAAAAGGACAGGGACCAAGAGTATTTCAGCCCTGACGCCTTTTTTGAAAAGCCCGTGGACAAAGAAAAACTTCTCGCGAAGATCAAGGAATTCCTGAACCGTTAAGAATCCGGTTTTCGCTGCACGCCCTCAAGAGGCGCAGCAGGAGGAAGGTGTGGAGGGCTTGCAAGCACAGGATGTATTTATGAAAAGGAGAAAGTGAATGGAACCCTTAGTCATTAACCGAAAAGAAAGCAAACTGAGAGTGTCACCCGACTGGGCGGATGTCTGTTTCACCTGCGGCACCTGCGCCAGCGGTTGCCCGGTGACCGGCGTGGACAACATGGACCCCAGAAAAGCTGTCCGCATGGCGGCTCTGGGATTAGACCAGGAACTCATTGATTCGAGGTTTCCCTGGATCTGCACCTTGTGCGGCCGCTGCGAATACGCCTGCCCCCAGGGCGTGGAAATCCTCAAGATGATGCGAAGGGCCAGAACCCTTCGCGAGAGAGACAAGGTCCCCGGCCCCATCCACAAAGGCGTGGTCATGGATCTTCAGAGGGGAAACAACCTCGGCATCCCTAAGCCTGATTTTCTCTTTCTCCTTGCCGACCTGGGCAAAGAGCTTGAAGCGGATGGTTTTCCGGGCTTCTATGTGCCTGTGGACAAGAAGGGCGCCAATGTGCTCGTCACCATCAATTCCAAGGAGCCTTTTGGAGAGCCCGATGACATGAAGTTCTGGTGGCGCATTTTCTATGCGGCCAAGGAGGATTGGACCGTACCTTCGTACAACTGGGAAGGGGTGAACTGGGGGCTATTCTCCGGGGACGACGAGTCCATGAAGACGCTTGTGGGCCGCATCGTCGAGCACATGGAGAGGCTGGAGTGCAAGACACTCCTTTTGCCGGAGTGAGGGCACGCCTACTATGCGACCAGGCTTGGTCTGCAAAACTGGTATCCCGAAGTTTTCAAGAAATACAAAGTCGTCTCGGTCCACGATCTCCTGAAAGAATACATCGAGACGGGAAGAATCAAACTGGACAAAACCATCCACGAGGAACTCACAACCGTGCATGATCCCTGCAACTATGGCAGGAAGAGTCAAAAGGCTTTCGGTCACGGCTACTTTGAAGAGCCGAGGTGGATCACCCAGCAGTGCTGCGAGCATTATGTGGAGATGTATCCCAACCGGATGAACAACTACTGTTGCGGCGCAGGCGGCGGCGCGTGGGCCATGCCTTACTCAGACGAAAGAATTTACTACGGAAGGGTCAAGGCGCAGCAGATCAAAGACACGGGCGCGAAGCTCGTCATTGCGCCCTGCCACAACTGCCGCGACCAGATCATGAAAGGCCTGACCAAGGAATTCGGCCTGGACATCGAGACCAAGTACCTGTGGGAACTCGTGGCTGATTCGCTCATCGTGGAGCCCTGGAGCGAAGAGGAAGTGGAAAAAGCCCACGCTCTGCGGGATGCCCAGTACGAAAGGGATGAGATTGTTTTTGACGAAGAAGAGGGAGAGGAAGAGTAACTGGAGACCTTCCTTCCGCCTCCTCTTGTTGACGGCATTTGGTTTTTTCCCTATACTTTGCGCGTAAAGGTGCGGTCCGGATCTTTTTGGTTTAGACGCGCAATGCATTCCCATCGGGAGGCTATCCTATGAAAGTTCATCTGCGGATTGAAGGCGTAGCCCCTCTTTACAAGATCCTCAATAATAAAAAAGCCCTGGATTTTGATTTCCCCGGAAATACCTTGAGTGATTTTACCAATGAACTGATACGAAAATACGGCCCTGGCGTGAAGAAGGCCATTTTGGATCAGAAGGGGGAGATCGACATGGAATTGCGCGTTGTGGTCAACCAATCCAACCATCTGTCCTATGGTGAGCGCATGGCCGTGCCCCTTCATGATGGAGACACCCTTCATCTGATGACCGCGGGGTGAGGCTGATGCATGCAGTCAGGTAGACTGCAATAAATTGGGCCCAAATCCGGCACCCTTCGAGCCCACCTTTCTCAATTTGAAATCGTCGATATGTCTTAGAGGAATTTTCGCTATTGTTCCAGCTTTTATGTTTGGAGCAATGTTATAATTTGATTTTTTGAAATGGAAACCGCAAACAATCCGGATCCCTGTTCGCCCTGGGAGGTTCCGAAGAAGGCACAGATTTTCGTAAAACGAATTTCATGAGAGAGTGGAGTCCTCGGATTGACCCCAGGAAATGGATGCTCGATGATTTCCGCCGTTTTTCAGTTTTGCATGACATCCACCAATCATTGCAAACGTGCATAACTCCAAAGCGGCGTGGGAAGATTTTCTCGGATGGGCTTTCCGTACCAACTACCCGATAACTCAAGCCTTTGGGATCTCCGATGTGACTAAATCGTCACCATGGCACACCCCTTGCTTCACCATCCTCCTAGGGACGGATATCAGCGGTGTGAAGACGGGAACTGAGGGGAGAAAGCATGACAGACTCACTCGATGATTTCATCCAGGAAATACAGCACCAGATCAATGAGGAGACGAGGCAAGCCTACGGGCAGGTGGCCTATGAGAGGTGGCTAAGGCCCCAGTACACGGGAGTCATGGACCATCCGGACGGATACGGCCATGTCGCCGGTTCGTGCGGGGACAGGATAGAGATCTTTTTGAGGTTTGAAGAGGACAAAGTCAAAGAAGCCACCTTTCGCACAGACGGCTGCGGGTCCAGTCTGGTTTGCGGTTCTTTTGCTGCAGAGCTTGCCCTTGGAAAAACCCCCGATGAAGTGGCTGAGATTTCGGACGAAACCGTTCTCGAAACCCTGGGCGGCCTTCCCGAGGAAGATCGGCACTGCGCCTTCCTCGCTGCGGATACCCTTCAGGCAGCCCTTGATGATTACATGAGGAAACAGCGCGGAAAGAAATAGAAGAGGCTTACGTCTATCATGCAAACGTTCCGTTATCTCTTCGGACCTGTGCCGTCTCGTCGTTTCGGACGATCCCTGGGAGTCGATCTTACACCTCGCAAGACATGCACCCTGGACTGCGTGTTCTGCCAGCTTGGACAGACCACCCATAAAACCCTGGCTCGCGAGGAATACGTGCCTGTGGAGGCAGTGATCGCCGAGCTTGAGGCGTGGATCAAAGAGAACGGCAAGGCCGATTACATCACTCTTTCAGGTTCAGGAGAACCGACCCTTCATTCGGGTTTCGGGGAAGTGCTCCGGTTCGTCCGATCGCACAGCTCTATTCCGGCAGTGCTTTTGACCAATGGCACCCTGCTTCATCTGCCGGAGGTTCAAGAGGCCGCCTCTCACGCCCATATCATCAAGACTTCCCTGAGCGCTTGGGACCAGGCCTCTTTTGGGTGGATGAACCGGCCCCACCCGGAGCTTTCCTTCCATCAGGTGGTTGAAGGCCAGAAAGCCTTTCGCGCTCGCCACAAAGGACAGTTGTGGTTGGAGGTTTTTCTGGTTGCGGGCATGAACTCACTCCCTCCGGATGTCGCGAAGATCGCGGCTTTGGCCAAAGAGATCGGGCCGCACCGCATTCATCTCAATACCTCGGTACGGCCTCCCTCCAAGGACTTTGCAGTGCCCGTTTCCAAAGAACGCCTCGAGTCCCTGTGCTCTCTTTTTGCCCCTCAAGCGGAGGTGATTGCAGACTTTAAAGCGAAACAGAGAGTGGAGATGTACGCCGCGCAGGAAGAGATTTATTCCATGTTGCAGCGGCGACCGTGTACCGACCATGAGATTGCCGAGACCTTCAGCATGCATCCGAACGAGGTCTCCAAATATCTCGGAAAGCTCCTGAGGGATAAACGAATCCGGGCACAGGTGGCGAACTCTCTGCTCTATTATGTGGCCGACAGCGAAGATAGCCGTCTGCAGTAGCGTCCTTTGTCAACTCATTAGACCGGGCACAAGGGGCTGTCTGCGCTTGGCCTAGCGGTGGCAAACGGGACAAACAAGCGAAAAGCCAGACTCATGGGTTTTTCGCAATGCCGTGACCATGGATCCACCAAGAATTGAAAGGAGTCGAAATGAATTCGAAGACCAAGATTGGAATCATCATCTGCGACCGATACCGTCGCTGTGCGGGTGGGAAGTGTCTCCGAGCGATGAAGAACAAGGAAGGGGCTTTCAGCCTATACTTGGACACCGAAGTGGAGTTGGTCGGTTTTACGACTTGTGATGGCTGTCCCGGCGGCAACATAGAATATGCGGGCGAAGAAATGGTGAAGAACGGCGCGCAAGTGATTCACCTGGCCACCGGCATGGTCGTTGGCTATCCCCCCTGTCCCCATATCGATATCTTCAAAGCCTTTCTTGAAAAACGCTATGGGATCAGGGTCGTTGTGGGCACACATCCCATACCCAAGAAATATCTGGATCTGCACACCCGTCTTGGGACGTGGGAAAACTCAACGTGGAAGCCACTGATCGCACCGACCATGGCGGATGAAGCGACCCGGGCGAGTTACGATTAAGATGCCAACGGCGGGGGATAATATCGGGAAGGCCCGTCCCACGCAGACCAGCCGGCCTCCCAGAACAGCTCCTTGCAACTCTTCACGCTTCCGCCCCGGCCTTCTTCGGTTTTTTCCGCGGTGTCTCTCGGGTTCGCTCCCATTTCGGCCCAGAAGAGGTTCGCTCCGGCCATGGCTCCGAGAGTGCAAGGTTCGTGAGTACAGTTCCCGATGACCGTTCTGGGGACACCCAGCCGGGTGGCTGCGACGATTTGAGCCATTCGAAGTTCGCTGATCATCCCGAGCCTGGCCAGTTCCGTCCCCGGAATGGGAATTCGCCTTGCCGCGCCGCTGTAAGAGGGATTGAAGGAGCCTGTAAACAGCACCATTTCAGCAATCTCCTCGTCGCTGTGTTCTGGGCCTATGGGTTCAACGCAGGTTCCCACACCCAAACCGGCATCCAGGAAGTTGCGGATGCTTCGTTCTCGGGTTTTCGGCGAAATCGAGGTGTCTGTCCCCTCCCGCAGGCGCAAGGCATGGTAGACACCCTCATATCCTGCGTCTTTAACCTTTTGGGCCTTTACGTGGGATTGATCACCGATATTGGCGACAAGAGTGGTCTCCGGCCGAAGGCTGCGGCGAATTTCGCGGGACATCTCCAAGAAGAGCTCAAAGGGATAGGTGGCCGTGGTCATCACATAGACTGCATTGGCTCCATCCTTTTCGAACCGCTTTGCGAGATGGACGGCCTGTTCCACTGAGATCCGCGTTTCTTTCTTAAAGATTTTGTTCTTTTGTGCAAACGAACAGAAGGCACAGTTGCGCGAACAAGGGGCTAGGTTCAATGCGAACTGCGCGTGGATTTCCGCCTGGTTAGCGGTGAGTTCTTTGGAAATCCGGTTTGCTTCAGCCATCAGCAGATAGGAATCCGCTGAACCCGGAGGATAACTGAGCATCTGCACCAGTTCGTCTTTTGAAAAGGGCTCTCCCTTATGGGATTTTTTGATGATCTCTTCAATTCTCATCGTACACGCAGCGCCAAGGATGTGAAAGAAAACTTTTGTTCCGGAGATTTTTATAGGGTACTCGGTGCGGAAAGGCAAGGGACTTATCAAAAGAGATGAAGGACAGATGCCATGAAAATCATTGACGACCTTATTTCGACTCTCAATTTCGACGCCCCTGTCATAGACATCCGCCAGGGCGTTTTTCACACCGGGGTTCTCACAAGGTATTGCGGCCTTGCCGCAACCCTGCCTCGCGATGCGCTCAAGCAGGAAGGCCCTTTGGTGAGTGAACCGGGATTTCTGACGGACAAGAGCGCCAGCGATCTTGCCCTGATGGTTTACTCGGATAGCCTCCTCGAGGCAGCCATCGGCATGGCCACGATGAATTCGCTCCTTGAAGTGGATCTTGCATCATGCACGGAGATCAACGCTTCAGAGGTCATTCTGGAGAAGGGTGAAGGCAAAAGAGTGGCCATCGTAGGACACTTTCCCTTCCTGCCCAGAGTCCGCGAAAAGGCTAAGGCCCTTTGGGTGATTGAGAAAAATCCGAGGGAGGGGGATTTCAATGAAACCGAAGCCGATCGTTTCATCCCCCAGGCGGACGTTGTGGCGATTACGGGGACTTCATTGACGAACCACACCTTGCCCCATCTGCTTGAGCTTTGTAACCCTAAAGCCTTCATCATCATGCTGGGCGATACCGTGCCACTTTCCCCTGTGCTCTTTGACTACGGCGTGCATGCCCTTTCAGGGACAAGAGTGATGGACACGGACCTGGCACTCCGGTGTGTCAGCCAAGGAGCCAACTTCCGGCAAATCAAAGGAACGAAGAAACTCACCATGTTGAACGGGTAAACGGATGGGAACTCTTGCAGCAGCCGTTTAATTTTTTGAACTGGATGGGTGACGGCCCCGATCATGGGGTCTCTATCAAAAAAAGAAAACAAAGGAGGTAACGACTATGCCACGAGGAGACGGAACAGGCAGAGGCATGGGACGAGGTCGCGGTGGACGTCAGGGCGGAGGTTCTGCGGCAGGCCCCGGCGGCAACTGCGTTTGTCCCAAGTGCGGGGAAAAAGCGCCCCATCAACCGGGCTCACCCTGCTATGAGCAGCGATGTCCTAAATGTGGAGCCGCGATGACGCGAGAACAAAATCCGCAGGCCTGAAGGGTCTGGCCCCCCCTCCCCCAACCTTGGAGGAGAGGGAACAGCCCGCCACGGACGTGTTCCGGGGGGAGGGGTTGATCAAGACGGCTGGGACTTGGGTTCCAGCTCGTCCAGCCGCTTCTGGATGGCCTCAAGCTCCTGTTTCATGGCCTCAGCCTCATCCCTCAGCATGCCGGCCTTATCCTGCGGGTTCATGGGGTAAGGCCCGTAAGCCGGGGTGTATCCGGCTCCCCACATGGGATAAAAAGCCCGGCCCCGAAAGCCTCTTCCATACCCACGGCCCATACCAAAGGCCGGACCAAGTCCTCTTCTCGCACCGCGGCCACGGCCCATACCCCGACCACAGCCACGACCGTAACCAAACCCTCTGTCGTCGACCGGGCCGTAACCCGCATAAGCGGGGTTGCAGTATCCTCGCGCTCCTCCGGTCATAGGACCGGCACCCATGGGTCCTGTTCCATCAAATCCTGGCATAAGAAACACCTCCCTTTCTCTAGAATCCGCCGCGCCAACCTCGGCCACGTCGCCCTCTTCCTCGATGAGGCATTTCAAAGTGTCCTCCCTCGATTCGGAGGATTTTGCCCATTATGAGAGCATCGGCCACAACGGCCCTCGCATCGGCCAGAATCCGGCCCAAGGTCTGACGGGATACGTTCATCATGGCGGCTGCCGCTTCCTGGTCCAAGCCCTGGTAATCCACGAGCCGGATCGCCTCCAGCCCCTCAACAGGAAGAACCGCTTCTTCTCTTCCCCATGGAGGCATCTGGTCCGGAACAAAAGCGGCAACCACCGGACGTCCTTGAACCCATCGCATTTTTCGGGGCCTGGGCATGGCCGATCTCCAATTATGAGCTTACGCTCATAATATAAAACAGCACAGACGGCTGTCAAGAAATATTTTGGTCATACGCTCATAATAAGGAAGGTTCACGGCACAGGGGGCAAGGGACACGGGGAAGATGGTCATTAAGAGAAAGGACGTGAGAGGCGACCCTCGGCGAGGGCGTGGATCAGGGCTCGATATGGATCGTGGGGTAGAGGCCCTTTTGCGTGCCTATGGAGTAAGGTTGGATGATGTTGAAAGCGATGTTCTGGCCTTTCTGGGCGTGACCTTTGTTTTTCTTGCGGTCGAAATAGGCGCCGTTGGCTTCCAGAATGTGATCGATCCGTCCACCTGGCATTTGCCCAGAAAATAGCTGCCGGCGAGGTTGGAGCCGCTGAAATGGAAATGCAGGGGATGGTGGCCGGTGATGCCGTAAAAGGCGTAAAACTCTGACAGCTTTTTTAGCGGTACGCAGGGTTTCAGGA
>Ga0209450_10000403_pt1 | contig 22489 bp, 9 predicted proteins | sample FrelakmetLWP11LW_FD_187149 | JGI IMG/M metagenome (GOLD analysis project Ga0209450, IMG submission 187149) | Freshwater lake sediment microbial communities from the University of Notre Dame, USA, for methane emissions studies - LWP11 LW (SPAdes)... | ecosystem: Environmental > Aquatic >...
CGCCAGCCAAATCGTACAGTCATTACGATCTTGGATTTCTGCATGGCGTTCAGTATTGGATTTATGGGGATGCCGACGCCGAATCAATTGACGATGACTTCCGGAAAATGGCACAGGAAGATATGGTCAATGCGGCTCGGCTTCCATTCTGGGGACTTTTCTACTATGCCAAAGATAAGCAGTTGACAGAGGCCGATTTTCGGCTGGCGGATATGGCTTTTGATGCCGCCGCAAAGTATAACATCAAGATTAATCCCGTCTTGCCTCAAATTGCCGGCTGGCTCGACGGAACGGCCGACAAACCTGAAATCCGTGCAGGCTACAATCGCTATATCAAAGAGATTGTCAGCCACTACAAAGACAAGCCTGCCCTGGGCATGTGGACGGTAGATATAGAGCCGTCTCGCAGCTACAAAGTCCAGCCCTGCCAGGAAACTATCGATAGTTACCGTAAGTGGCTGTCTCAAAGGTATCATTCACTGGATGAATTTAAGGCGTTTAATTTGGGGATGAGCTCTTTTGAAACTGCATATCCGATTACCGGTCGGGGTGTCGGCCCATGGAATAACTTTGCCGGATTTAACGATTGGCTGACTTATACTGCCTACGCTCTGACCGAACAGACTCGATTGACGGCCCAGGCGGTCAAAGAAGTCGACCCGATCCACCCGACAAGCTGCACACCTCCTGATGTACTGCACAATCAAATCATTGAGAATGGCCGAAATATGTGGTGGCTGGCCGATGTGGTGGATTATCCCGGCTCCCAGATGCATCCGCATTGGCATCTCGAAACTGCAGATATGCCTGAGGATGTTCTTTCGGCACAGGCCTGCTCCATTCACAAAGTCTATAACTCCAGCCGGGGCCGTCCGGCAAGCTATGTCGGCGAAGTGATGGGCGGGCCGGAAATTGCGTTCGAAAGCACCCGGTTTTATACCGTCAGTGCCGAAGAGCTGATGTGCACGACTTTGACGCATTTGGCTGAAGGGGTTAAAGGCTACTTCTATTGGATATGGAATCCACTCAAAGAAGGGCCAGTTGCGGGCGCCTGGTCCCTCAGGACGCTGACTGGAAAGCCCAGCGAAAGAAGCATTCTTCTGGCCAATTTTGGAAAGATGGTTCATGCCCATGATGACCTGCTTTACCAAAGCAGGCCGGAGGACGCCCGTGTCGCTATTTTTGATTCACTGGATGCCGCGATATACCTGGGCCGAAGAAGCGCCTATCAGCCGATGTCGGAATGGTATGTCAAAAATCAGTATGGCTTTTGGAAAGCCATGCGAAAAACACAAATACCCTGCGACTTTATCGACGAGCGAGGTCTTTATGCGGGTGAAATCAAAAAATATGATGTTATCTATCTGCCGTTTTCGATGACTATGGAAAGCGACATTGCTGAAATTCTTGCCGACTATGTGCAGTCTGGGGGAACTATTATCGCAGACTGTATGACCGCATTTACACCAAAGAATCATCTGCAATACGATACACAACCGGGTACAGGATTGGATAAAATTTTTGGAATTGAAGCTCTGGACCCGATATGTACCTTTAATGGCTGGGCGGAAACGGATCGAGTTAACAAAGAAGAATATTTTGACAGGCTGCAAACCCGAGAGTCAGATTCTCCTTATAAACCACTGTTTGACAAGAATGGCAAAAAATCTCCTCTTGTCGCATGGAAGATCATGCAGCCGGTTGAGCCTCTTTCCGCAAAAGTACTCTACCAAGATAGCAAGGGACGGGCAATTGGCACCGTTAATCAATTTGGAAAAGGTCATGCCGTCTGGACCGGTACACTTCTGGGCTATTCATGCCGTCAGGCCGACACTCCATTTAACCGTTATCAGGCAGTCGCCGAGATGGTACAGCAATTTATCCCGAAGCCAAATTGGCAGCTCAAAGCCCCGGACGATACCATTGTTTGCCGCCGTTTGACCGGGAAGCAGGGTGATTTGTTCGTACTGATCAATGAAGGGAAAAAACCGGCCCGTTTTACTCTGGATCTTGGCCGGAATTCGGATCCACGGGAATTGCTCTGGCCGGATAATCCATGCTGGCAAAAAAACTGGTTTTCAAAACATAAAATCAACGGCCTCATCAAGCCTCTAAGCGGAACAGTGATTTTCTGTCCAGACTGATACGTTTAGCTGGGATTGCTGAATAAAGCCAAATAGAAATCAGCGTAACCCTGATGCACATAGAAAGAAACGAGAAAAAGTAATTGTATGAATAAAAATAGAATCCATGTAATGTTCTTGGCGTATATCGTGTTAATGGTTTCTTTGGTTTCTGCGGACAGTGCAAAAACCAATCACATTGAAACACAGCCAACCCTTTATGTCGTCTCCTGTTCACATCTGGATACACAGTGGTACTGGACGATTCAGGAAACGATTAATGAACACCTCCCCGCCACTTTCAATCAAAACTTCGCCTTGTTTGACAAGTTTCCCCATTATGGTCTCAGTTTTGAGGGCACATTTCGTTATCAGCTCATCAGGGAATACTACCCCGAAGTGTATGAAAAAATAAAACGCTATATTGCCGCCGGACGATGGCATGTTGCGGGCAGTTCGGTCGATGCGGGTGACGTCAATATCGTTTGCTCTGAATCTCTGATACGGCACTTTCTCTATGGCAACAACTTTTTCGAAGACGAATTCGGCAAAAGAAGCATGGATGTCTTCCTGCCGGACTGTTTCGGTTTTGGCTGGCAGCTTCCCACAATCGCATCCCATTGCGGCTTAAAAGGATTTTCGACGCAAAAACTTGGCTGGGGCTCGGCGATCCCGATTCCCTTTGATATCGGTCGATGGCAAGGCCCTGACGGCGGCAGTCTGATTGCCGCAATCAATCCCGGCTCCTATATAGCCAGAATAACTTCCGATTTGAGCGAAGACGCCGACTGGCTCAATAAAGTAAATCAACAGGCTCAAAAGACCGGCCTGAAAGTCGCATACAAATACATCGGAGTCGGCGATGCCGGCGGCGGGCTGGATCAAGAATCGGCCCAGTGGCTCGAAAAAAGCATCACCGACCCCAATGGCCCTCTAAAAGTGATCAATGCAGGATCTGACCAGCTTTACCGCGACCTGACAGATGAGCAGATAGCCAGACTGCCGTTATACAATGGCCCGTTGCTGCTCAAAACGCATGGCGTAGGCTGCTACACTTCCCAGGCAGCGATGAAGCGACTCAACAGAAAAAATGAACTGCTGGCCAATGCTGCTGAATGCGCTGCAGTCACTGCTGACTGGGTTGGCGGATATGACTACCCCAAGGAGACTCTCACCGAAGCATGGACACGCTTTTTGTGGCATCAGTTTCATGATGACCTGACCGGAACAAGTATACCTCGCGTTTATGAATTTAGCTGGAATGATGAATTTATTTCTTTAAACCAATTCAGCAGTACCCTTGGAGCGGCAGTGGAAAATATTGCAAGAGCAATGGACACCTCCTGCCAGGGACAGAGTATTGTCGTTTACAATCCGCTTTCATTTGCGAGAGAAGATATTGTACAGGCCAAAATCATCTTGCCTGAAAAAGTCAGATCCGTCCAGGTATTTGATCCTGAAGGAAACGAAGTGCCTTCCCAAATACTGAGCAAAACAGATTGTACCATAGACCTGATATTCCTGGCCAAGGTCCCCGCAGTCGGCTTTAAGATTTATGATATGCGTTCAGGTGAGAGTCGCCGTCAAGACCTTTCCCCTCTGAACGTAACAAAGAGCAAACTTGAAAATTCTTTCTATTGCGTCAAGATCAATGACAATGGGGACATCTCGAGTATTTATGATAAGCAGATGGGAAGAGAACTGCTGGCAGAGCCAATCAGGCTTGCCATGCTGCATGACCAGCCTAATGACTGGCCGGCATGGGAGATCACATGGGAAGATACTGCCGCCGCCCCGAAAACGCATGTTGCCGACCCAGCTCAGATCAAGGTCGTTGAGCAAGGTCCGGTCAGGGTTGCAGTTGAAGTTGTCCGCAACACCAACGGCTCGACTTTCAAGCAGCGTGTCAGCCTGTCTGTCGGCCAAGCAGGCAATATCGTCGAATGTGACAATATGATTGATTGGCGTACGGATTCTACCTTGCTCAAAGCGACATTCCCATTCAAGGCACGCAGCGATAAGGCTGCTTATGATATGGGCATAGGTGGGATTGAATACAAGACGAGCCATTCTGATTTGTACGAAGTTCCAGGCCAGCAGTGGGCCGATCTTGCCGACGCCAACGACAATTGGGGAGCAGCCATTTTTAACGACTGTAAATACGGATGGGATAAGCCCAATGATAATACACTTCGTCTGACGCTGCTGCATTCACCCGGCCCGCATCAAAATTTCCCATTACAGACACAACTTGACTTTGGCCTGCACAAAGTGAAATATGCCGTTTATGGCCATCGCGGCAACTGGCAAGCCGCAGACCTCAGCCATCGCTCAGCAAGCTTCAATCAGCCAATGCTGGCTTTTTCTGCTGAAAAATCAACCGGCCCGATGGGCAAAGTTTTTTCATTGCTTTCCGTTGACGGCCCAGGCCTACTTGTTAAAGCGATAAAAAAAGCAGAGCGATCCGACGAAATCATTATCCGTGTCCATGAGGTCAACGGCAAATCAATTGACAACGCTCAAATCCATTTCGCACGAGAGTTGACCAGCGCAAGAGAGGTCAATGGAGTTGAACAGCAAGTAGGCAATATGGTTTTTGAAGGCAGTACGATCAAAACCTCTTTCAAACCCTATCAAATACGCACCGTTGCCGTTCGCTTGAAAGAATCCGATGTTGTGATTGGAGATACCTGCGTCAAAGCAGTTGAGATTCCATTTGATATCGACGTGGTCAGTTCAGAGAATGACATGACCGATGGCGGTTTTGATCAGGCAGGCAATTCGATACCAGCTGAATTGTGGCCTGAAAAGGTAACCTATAAGGGAATTGACTTCAAATTGGGTCAATCCGGCCATGGACAAAAAAATGCGATTGCCTGCAAAAGACAAAAAATCCTGCTGCCGGCCGGCTATAACAAACTCTACCTCCTTGCTTCCACAACTGAAGATACACATGGCACATGCAAGCTGAACGGCACACCGCACACATTGAATATATCATCCTATACAGGATTCATCGGCCAATGGGAAACGGTCAACTTGGATTGCTCCTTGCGTGATGGCTATAACTACAAGCCCGGCTATCTGAAAAAGGATAATATCGCATGGATTGGAACGCACCGGCATACCCAAAACAGCAAAAATGAGGCCTATGTATTCTGCTATCTATTTGCTTATGAACTTGATTTAGGGTTAAACAAGACTGAGACAACTCTAACGCTTCCAGACAATGAGCATATCCGTATCGCCGCAATGACACTGGCCCATGAACAACAGCAGATCAATTTGCTATCAGAGATCATATCGCAGGATGATATCATTAATCCGATAAAGATTGAACCCAGCAGTGCCCTGTTTGTCGACACAATCAATGTTGCAGTAAGCGACCCCAGACCCGGCGCAGTGTTGCGATATGCCCTCGACGGTAAAGAGCCTGATGAAAACTCGCCGATCTGCAAATCGCCTATTCGGCTTGACAAAACGACATTGCTTCGCGTTAAAGGATATGTCAATAAGACTGCTGATGAGTTCAGCAGAGGCGGTAAATATATCAAACAAACGCCGGCTGAAGGCTTGAAAACGGGTCAATATGAACCCGGACTCAACTATAGCTGCTATGTGGGACAATGGTATAGCATACCCGAATTCGCCTCTATGGCGGCGGTCAAAAAAGGAGGACTTGACAGGATAACAGTTGATGTAAATTCGCCCGACCCCAACGACTATGGCCTGCAAATCAGGGGCTTCATTAAAATCGGACAGACCGGTATTCATTATTTCAAGCTGGCCTGTGACGATGGCGGAGTCTTGTATATCGCAGGCAATAAAGTCGTAAACAATGATGGAAGACACGGGATGAATATCGTAAGAGACGGCTTTATCACTCTGCAGCAAGGCGTTCATCCGTTTACGCTGGACTACTTCAATGGCGGAGGCAAAGGCGATGTTTCGATCCTCTATCGCGACCCGCAAGGCGTCGAAAAACCGTTGAATGAGATTTTAGTCTTACCAAATAAACCGTAACCAGCTTATGCCGAATCCATAGCAAACATAAATGATTGGAGTTCTTATGGAAAACAAAAAAATGATATTGTCACGTCGCGACTTTCTGATCGAAGGCACAGCGGCATTTGCGGCCTTTACCATTCTCCCCCGCCATGTCCTTGGCGGACTGGGCACTGTTGCTCCAAGCGAAAAGATTAATATCGCCATTATTGGCTGCGGCGGACAGGGACGAACCAACGTTCGTCAACTGCTCCAGTTTAACGATGTGCAGATCGTTGCCATTGCAGACCCAAATGACAATGCAGATTATTCAAAATTTTATTACGGCGGAAATTCAGGGAGACTCCCTGTTAAAAAAGAAATTGAAGAACATTACCAAAAAATCAATCCAAAGTTTACCTGCAGCAGTTACAAAGATTTTCGTGAACTGTTCGACAAGGAAAAGAATATCGATGCAGTACTTATTGCCACCCCCGATCACTGGCACGCATTTGCCACCATGGCCGCAATTAAAAGAGGTAAACATATTTATTGTGAAAAACCGCTGACCCACAATATCCGTGAAGCACGGATCATCGCCAAAGCCGCCCAGGAAGCCAAAATAGCTACTCAAATGGGCAACCATGGACATTCTGACGAAGGCAACCGTTCAATGTGTGAATGGATCGCCGATGGAGCAATAGGAAAAGTAAGCGAAATCCATTCCTGGTCGAATTCTCTTGGATGTGTAAACCATAGGGGACTCCCCGAAGGCGCCATCGATACCCCTGGGCAGTTAGATTGGAATCTGTGGCTTGGGCCCAGAAAGTTCAGACCTTATCATCCCGAATACACCCCCTTTAGCTGGCGGTCTTGGTGGGCGTTCGGCACCGGTGTAGTCGGCGATCTGGCCATTCATCACTTCGATCCTGCCTATACCGCATTGATGCCGGGACATCCAACCTGGATCGAAGGCAAAGGCAGCTGGATTGACGATGAAGTGGCCTCTGAAAATAACCATATTGAATGGTTCTTTGAGAAAACTGACACCCGCCCTGAAATGCGTTTTATGTGGCACGATGGCAAGCGGTCCGCGCCGCGTCCTGCAGAGCTTGAACCGGAACGCAGAATGAGTGAAAATGGCGTGCTCGTGATTGGCGACAAAGGCAAAATCCTCGGCAGCGGATGGAGCAACTCGCCCAGAATAATACCTGAAACCGCAATGAAAGCTTATAAACGTCCCCCCAAAACGCTGCGACGTTCACCCGGCCATCATCGTGAGTGGCTTGATGCCATCAAAGGCGGACCGGAACCTTCCAGCAGCTTTACCTTCGGTGCTGTTTTAACTGAATTTGTACATCTTGGCAATCTTGCAATCCGAGTGGGAAAAAGGATCGACTGGGACGGAGACAATATGAAAGTGAAAGGACACCCGGATCTGGATAATTATATCCAGGGCGAATATCCGCCGGAATGGGACCTTAACAATATCTAAGAGAACCCTGACTTATAGGGGCTACTTTAGAGTATCTGAAACAGGCCCTATATTTTTCACACAAAAATTCCCGATTATTCAACTGGAACAGATATTGTCGTTGCTGTATGCATCACTTCGGGCAATAGAAGACCGTCTCGCTTAGCGGCTCGAGTGTGGTTTTAAGACAGGCTGATAATCCGATGCGAGGTGCTGTGGGTGTGGTTTTCATACATCCACAGTTGCTGACGGTAAAGTTCCTGCACAATCAGCTGCAAGCGATACAGGCGTTTGCCCAAATATTTCAGCCGCCCCAGAAACGCCATCTGTTCAATCGTACTCAGATTCCACCGCAAATAGTAGGTTTTGGCACTGAAAATGGCATTGATAGCAAATAGATTGTGGTATTTCTTGACCTTATGTATCCACTTTTAGTATCTCAACCCATCGATTGGTTTAGAAAGAAAGCACATTCTCGCTTCGTAAGCAAACTTTGAAAAAATGCTTGATTAATTCTCCATTCTCCATTCTAATCGATACAAAGATGGTGTAGTGCATCGTTTTGTACATCGCCTCATGTTGCGTTTTGATTGTCTGATTTGCTTATAAATATTATTGTATTAATTCATTTTTGAAAGAGAACACAATTTTTATGAAATCATCCAGCCGACACTTTGAAAAACTCAGGGATTATTTTGACTCAGTTCCCCTGATCGATTGCCATGACCATACACAGACGGTCAGACCCAAATACCCCGATGCTATCCATGCTCTTTTTAATAACTATATTGTGGATGGACTAACTTCAGTATCCTCCGAAAAAACCGTCAAAATTATCCTCGACTCGAGTCGTTCTCTGGATGAACGCTGGCCCTACCTTGAAAAGGCTTGGAAAAAAACATGTTTTACCGGATATGCCATGCCGGTCAAGCGTGTCTTGAATCATTTTTATCACGAAGAATGCCTCAGTCTTGAATCCTTAAAACGGGTCCATGGAAAAATCCTGAATCTTCGGGATGACGCTGTCTTTGAAGGTATTCTGGATCAGGCCAATATCGTCATTCGCCTTGAAGATATCTGTTTTATGGAGCCCGATCAAATCAAGTGCCTGCTGGATGGCTCCCAGAAGCTGCCTCCGCGAAGCCTGATTGTTATCACACTGCCATGGTTCCACGAAATTAATTCTTACGATTCGGTCCAAAAGCTCTGTTCAAATCTGGACAAAACCGTTACTTGCCTGGATGAGTATTTAGCCGTTTGCAGAGAAATCTTTGATGGTTACAAGCGTATTGGAGCCGTCGCATTCAAGGATCAAAGTGCATATAAACGGTCTTTGCGATATCAAAATCCAAGCAAGGCTGAAGCGGAAAAGATCTTTAACTGGTTTATGGAAGACCCACGCCGGGTTGCCTCCTATCCGGATGGAGTCCAACCGCTGGACGACTACCTGTTTCATGCGTTTATGCGAATGGCTCGTGAGATGGATTTGCCGGTTCAGCTTCATACCGGCCACATGGCGGGTGTACGCAACGACATTGCCAAAGCCAATGCCATACAGCTCACATCTGTTTTAGAATTGCATCGCGAAGTGCGGTTTGATCTGTTTCATGCCAATTGGCCGTACAGCAGTGATATTTTATTTTTGGCAAAGAACTATCCGAATGTCGCGATTGATTTCTGCTGGACACATATCATCGATCCGATCTACTGCCAAAATCTGCTCAAACAGATTCTATCTTCTATTCCTCACAACAAAATACATGGTTTCGGATCTGATTTTGCCGGGAATGTTGAATTTGCATGGGCACATGCACAGATAGCCAAGGAGAATATCGCGATCGCTTTATCGGAAATGGTCGATATGGAGTATCTGGACGTCGAAGAAGCCAAGGAAATTGCCTATGGATGGCTCTTCGGAAACCCCAAGGCCTTTTTCCGCCTGGACCCCTATATCAAATCGTAATCGGCACCGCTTTTTTGGGGGGTTCAAACCGATAATATTCTAACGATAGAACAGAAATGATGTAAGCACAGGAGATAAATACAATATGGTTGATTCAACACAACAGTTCAGAAAATATGTTTTAGCTGCGGCCATGCTGACAACCCTGTTTACTTCCGTTTATGGGGCAATCCGTGAAGAGATTTTTTTGTCGGACACCCCGCCAACAGACTCCATTTGGGTGGAAAGTCTGGAGAATCTCAGTTGGATTAAACAAGACTACCGGATAGCCGCCTCCGCAACCAGCGTTGACAATAACCCGATCACCATGGACGGCAAAGTTTATCTACACGGCGTGGGAACTCATGCCGACAGCACAATCAATATCCTGCTCGACGGCAACGGCCTGCAATTCGCCAGTATGGTCGGCGTCGACGATGAAGGCAAAGGTCTCGGTTCGGCACAATTTGTAGTTCTCGTCGACGGGATCAAAAAAGTAGACTCTGGCAAACTAATCGGGCTCGGCAAACCAGTGATGTTGGAAGTTGATTTAACAGACGCTAAGATATTAACCTTACTTGTCACCAATAGCGGCGACAATTACCACTATGATCATGCCAACTGGGCGGGAGCTTTTATAAAGCTCAAAGACAACTCCAGGAAGCCGACCATCATATTGGATGTCCCGATTGAAAAACAGATTCCCATCGCCACCCAGAATGTTCCCCAGCCCCTCATTAATGGACCTCGTATCATTGGAACCACCCCGGGCAGACCCTTCTTGTTTCGGATTCCCGCCACTGGCCAAAAACCCATGGCCTATACGGCAGCTAAACTGCCTGAAGGTTTAGCCCTGGATGCGAAAACCGGAATCATCACAGGCTCGGTAAAGAAGGAAGGTACTTACAAAGTCAAGCTGACCGCAAAAAATGCACTCGGCGAATATCAGCGTAATTTCACCATCGTCGCTGGCATAAACAAACTTGCTCTAACCCCGCCGATGGGCTGGAATTCATGGAACATCCACGGCCTGAAAGTTTCCGCTGAAGACATCAAACGGGTCGCGGACATGATGATTCAAACCGGCCTGGCGGATGTCGGATACTGCTATATCAACATCGACGATGGCTGGGAAAAAACCAGAGATGCCGATGGCTACATGCAAACTAACGAAAAATTCCCGGATATGAAGGCCCTGTCCGACTATGTACATGCCAAAGGTCTCAAACTGGGCATCTACTCATCTCCGGGCCCTCAGACCTGCGGCCTTTTTCAAGGCAGCTACGGCCATGAGCGTCAGGATGCTGAACAATGGGCCGGATGGGGAATTGATTATGCAAAATACGATTGGTGCCTTTATAACAAAATCGCTAAAGACGAAAGTCTGCCGGAGCTTCAAAAACCTTACATCCTGATGCGGGACATCTTAAAAGAATTGGACCGTGATATCGTCTACAGCGTCTGCCAGTATGGGATGGGCGATGTATGGAAATGGGGCAAAGAGGTCGGGGGCAATTTGTGGCGAACGACCGGTGACATTCAGGACAATTGGGCCAGTATGTCAACCATTGGTTTTGATAAAAACGGCGACCCGCAATATGCCGGACCGGGACACTGGAATGACCCCGATATGCTCGTTGTCGGATGGGTCGGATGGGGCGAACTGCCCTTCCCGACACGCCTGAAACCCAATGAACAGATTACCCATATTACCCTCTGGGCATTGCAGTCCGCTCCGCTTATCCTGGGATGTGAATTTGCAAAAATGGACCAGCACACGCTGGATATGCTCGCAAACCCGGAAGTGATAGACATTGATCAAGATCCTCTGGGCATACAGGCTAAACCCATCAGCCGTGCAGACGGCGCCGAAGTCTGGGTCAAACCCTGCTGGGACGGAACCTATGCCGTCGGTTTATTTAATCGCTCGCTGCAGCGGAAGGAAGTAACCGTAAACTTCTCCGATCTTGGAATCAAAGATTCCCAGCCGGTACGCGATGTGTGGCAAAATAAAGACCTGGGGCAATTCAAAAAATCCTTCACCGTTGAAGTTCCGATTCATGGCGCAATGTTTATCAAAATCGGAAAACCGTCCGAGAAAGATTTTGAATTATGATACATGCTGAATTGAAATCACGCAACTACAGTAATCTTTTCAGTTTTCACAAGATAATTCTGTTACTTATTCTGCTTTCAGCGGAAGTGTCTGCCGATCAATCAATGAAAACTTCAAGTCCAGAAAGGGTCGCTCCGGGCATCTGGCGTATACGGCTTGGCAATCCGGAATCAATAACTCCGGTCTTGTTAAATCCGATCGCTATCTGTAAGGCGGGCCTGGATGCTCTGCCTGACATCGCCAAAACAGCAATTGACCTCAACGACATCCAATGGAGTATTTCATCTCGGGGCTGTGTCGTTCATCTCCCAATGACTGAAAGAGACAATATCTACGGTTTTGGGCTGCATCTGACCGGATTCAGAGCCAACAACCGCAGACATAACATTATTGTCAGCGACTATCCCGAACAGGGCGACGGCAGCGGACATGCACCAACGCCATTTTATGTTTCAACACAGGGCTATGGTGTTTTTGTGGACACCCTTCGCTATGCACGTTTTTATTGCGCCAATCTTGAAAAAGTCGGTGACTCTTCCGCAGACAGCGGAGAGATCAAAACCAATGTCGAAGAACTGTATCAAGCCCGTCAGACATCTCGGCAATCGATGGCCGTCGATATACCCTGCGCCCAAGGCGTCGATATTTATGTCTTTGGCGGCCCAACGATGCGCAATGCCGTACAGCGATACAATCTCTTTTCCGGCGGAGGAGCAATACCCCCGTTGTGGGGGCTTGGGATTTTTTACCGCAGCGACGGACGATTCAGCGCCGACCAGATACTGAATCTGGCGGATTATTTTCGTAAAAACCGCATCCCCTGCACTGTTCTGGGACTGGAACCGGGGTGGCATTCCCATGCGTACTCCTGCTCCTATCAGTGGAGCAGTCGTTTTCCCAAACCGGACCGGTTTATAGAGCAGCTAAAAACCAGCCATTACCAGCTCAACTTATGGGAGCAGGCATTTGTTCACCCGACAGCTCCATTTTATCAAGAGATGAAACCCTTCAGCGGCGACTATCAAGTCTGGGGCGGACTGGTGCCGGATTTTACTCACCCCGAAGCCCGCCGTATTTTTACGGGGTATCATAAACGTGAATTTGTACGCAAAGGCATCACCGGATTTAAGCTGGACGAGTGCGACAACCAGCCGTACAAAAGCCAACCCTGGTCTTTTCCGGAGCTTACCCGTTTCCCCACGGGAATAGACGGCGAACAGATGCACTCGCTATTCGGCCTGGCATTTCAGCGCACGATGACTGAGATGTTTAAGGCCAACAACATTCGCACCTGGAGCCAGGTACGCGCCTCGCACGCACTTGCTTCACCAATGCCATTTGTATTATACAGCGATGCTTATGACCACAGGGCTTATGTCAGAGGATTGGTCAACAGCGGTTTTAGCGGTTTATTATGGCAGCCGGAAGTACGGTCTGCACAAAATGAAAACGACCTGTACCGCCGGATACAAACATCTGTCTTTTCACCGCAAACACTCATTAACGCCTGGTTTATTCCCAATGTCCCGTGGTATCAGATCGATGAAAACAAAAACAACCGCAACGAACTGCAGGACAATCGCTTTGAGCAGGAAAAAACCGTGCGGGATTTATTCGAGCTGCGAATGCGGTTGGTTCCTTATTTCTATTCTGCTTTTGTACACTATCAGCGTACCGGCGTACCGCCTTTCCGGGCGCTGGTTATGGACTACCCCGATGACACCAAAACCTTTACCATTGACGATCAATATCTTGCCGGATCATCACTACTGATCGCACCGCTGTTCGGCAATGAAACCAAACGAAAGGTTTATCTGCCGCAAGGCCGATGGTACTGCTTTTGGACAAATGTGAAATATGCCGGCGGCAACGAGTATTGGATCGATGCCCCAAAAGAGCAAATTCCTGTTTTTGTCAAAGAGAATTCAATTCTGCCGCTTGCCCAGCCGGTAGAATATATTACCACTGAAACCACATTTGACATCACCGCGCGAACTTATGGCCAGACCTGCGAGAATTTTATCCTATATGAAGACGACGGCGAAAGTTATAACTTCGAGAAAGGTCAGCAAAATCAGGTAATCCTAAGCTGGAGTCAGGGGGAAAAAGGCCGTGTTGTCCGTACCGGTGATTTTAATCAACATCGTTACAATTTGACGGTCTGGGAAAATGCCGCAAAAACCGACAAACAAAATACAGCGGCAATCGACGGCGGACAATAAACGGCAAAGAACAACTTTATCTGCATAAAAAGATTTATAGGGGTACAAATGGAACAAGGATATCTAAGCCATATTGACTATATGATAGTCGGCATTTACCTGCTGATTTCAGTCGGGGTCGGGGTCAGTTTTGCCCGTCGCAGTGCAGGGGATACAAAATCCTATTTCATCGGAGGATCCTCGATGCCCTGGTGGCTTGTGGGTATTTCTCTTCTGGCCAGCGCTTTTTCTGCGGATACACCGCTGTGGATCGGCGATATCATCTACAAACGAGGAATCGAAGGCGCCTGGCTGTACTGGGCCAACGGGATTGGGGCGGCATTCTTTATCCTGCTGATTGCCCCCTTGTGGAAACGGTCTGGGCTGATCACAGAACCGGAGCTGTTTGAGTTTCGATTCGCGGGCAAAGCGGCGGCATTTCTGCGTATCTTCAATGGGCTGTATATGTCCGTTTTTGTAACCATTATCTTTATGGCCGTCGGCACGCTTTCGATCGCTAAAATCCTGCAAATGACCGCCGGAATGGACAAGACCGTTTCGGTTCTGATTACCGTTGTCATCTCTCTGGCCTATTGCACGGTTGCCGGATTGTGGGGAATCTGTGCAACCGATTTTATGCAGTTTTTTGTAACAATGACCGGCGCATTTCTCCTGGCGTTTTTTTCACTGAAAGCTGCCGGCGGATCGACGCATGTCGTCCAGCAGATTTCCGCAATGACCGATTGGCCGGGGCATCAACTGAATATCTTTCCGCGGCTGGCAACCGGAGGGCTTCCATTTATGACTGTGGCCTTTCTGTTTTGTCTGAAATGGTTTGAATATACGGGATTGGGAGGAATGGTCGCTCAGCGACTGTTTGCCTCAAAATCCGTCAAGCAGTCTGTTTTTACCGCAATGATTGGGTATGGAATGTATTTTTCGTTGATTCCATTGCCCTGGATCATCACCATCATCTGTTCGAAAGTACACATGCCCGGCATTACTGACGGCCAAGAAGCGTATCCGCGGATGCTGATGACGGTCCTGCCGGCAGGCATAAAAGGCATCGTCGTTTCTTCAATGCTGGCGGCTTTTATGTCGTGCTACTCCACCCTGCTCAATACGGGTTCCTCGTTCTTTATGAACGATTTCTACCGTCGCATCGTGGTGAAAAATGCGTCCGAAAAGCACTATGTCCGCATCAGTCAGTTGTATATGATTCCGATGGCGATTATCTCGGCAGCAATCGCCTTGTATTCGGATTCCATTCTCAATCTGCTGTTTATTCCCTTGGCCGCCAGCGCGGGCAACACACTCATCTTGCTGACACGCTGGGTCTGGTGGCGGGTGAATTCCTGGACAATGGTCGCCGCAACCGTAGGCAGTCCGATTGTTTTCGCATCGGTTTATTTGTTGTTTCCCGCCTGGGTTTCGCCAGAAACAATGGAACTGTATTACGGTCATCGAATGATATTTATCATCCTTTGTACCACCGTTTTATGTATTCTTGTAACGTTATTAACCCAACCCGTCCAGGACAATGTTTTGGACAGATTCTACCAGAAAGTCCGGCCGCCGGGATTCTGGAAACCCGTACGCAAGCGTCTGGGGCTTCAATCCGACTACACCATTAAAGGATTTTTGACGGGGTGGGCGATGCTGCTGGTCGCCATTTTTGCACCTCTGGTCGGTTTTATAAAACTGGTTTTCGGCAATCCCATGGCCGGCATCGTTTTAATCGGATTAGGTGTGCTGGGGTTTGTTTTTGCAATCAAAAAAGCGCACCGGGACTACAGCGATTGACGAACGCCAAAAACTGTTGCGGAATATTTATTGGCTGTAAAAAAAATCGAGTCGGCTGTGTGATGTTACCCCTAATTGGCCTTAGCCCAAGTTCCGCAGTTTGAATAAAAACAGTGATTTTTGGAGATATTTTTGTTTTTGAATCCTCACTGGCGGAGTGATATTGCGGTTTTGGGAGGGTGTCCGATCAGGTCAAAAACCGTTGTAGTGAAAACGTGTAAACGGCGGAGTAAAAGTGTACCCCCTGGCGGAGCAAAAATATACCACCTGCTTTATCTATAGCCGAGACCGCCCCGGCTGTCAATATTTAATCCTGGCCTGTTGTCTTCTGCTGTCTTGCCAGGCGTTTACGGCTTTGCTCAAGGCGATAACTCTGCCCATTGGCCTCAATAATATGAACCTTATGTGTTAGCCCAAGTTCCGCAGTTTGAAGAAAAATAGCGAATTTTGAAAATATTTTTACTCATTGCAATCGCTATGACGATTTCGGAACGCGGTTTTTACATAGCGCCGGTGTGGCAAATGCCCTTAAAGCCCGACTCCATCGCCAGCCAACAACCCGCCTGTTCAATTTCCATTATTTGCTGTTGTTTTTCAGCCACGCCTTGATTTCGGCCATGCGTTCATAATAGCAATCGGGCATCTCGCCATTGGGGCGCGGAGCAAAGTTCATCAGATAATTTCCGCCTAAGGCCTGAATCTTTTCATACTTATTCATAATGTCATTCACCGGCTGGCACTGCTCGGGTTTGGTGTATCCCCATGCTCCCACTACGCTATCGCAGTACTCCCACCAACCAGCGGGTTTCGATTCAGGCAGTTTGTATTCAAAACTGGCGGTGCCATAATCACCAACCCCGTGCTGGCGGTCATTAATCACAATCCCCGGTTGTAGTTCACGAATGCGTTCGATGCTAATAGCGCCGGGCACACTGCCATCAAACCAGAGAACATCGATTTTGCCATAACGAGTGAGCAGTTCTTCGACCTGGCCATGGACATAATCACGGTATTGCTGTTCCCATACAGCGGGTTTGTCCGGCAGTTTGCGCGGTTCGTGTTTCATGCCCAGATGGGGCGAGGCATCTGTGCCTTTGGTCTCCCATCCAAAGGACATATAATCCCGGTTAAAGTACCAGTCCGGGGGTGAATAGTAAAAACCAACCTTCAGACCATGCTTTCGGCAGGCTTGTACATAAGGCTCAAGTAGATCCCGGCCATTCAAATGGGTGCGTGTGCCAAGTTCACCATACTTGCTCGGCCAAAGGGCATAGCCATCGTGATGCCGCGTGGTCAAAACCGCATACTTGAACCCGGCATCCGCGGCGGCTTTTAGCCATTGGTCCGGGTTATAATGCTCTGGGTTGAATTGTTCCGCCAGCTTATAGTATTCCTCCGGAGTGACCTTGTTGCGGCCCTCTAAACTCATATCCCAGGGCGTGTTTTTAATCATCGCCCAGGAGATATCCAAATTACCATGAACACTGGAAATGCCCCAGTGGATAAACAATCCCAACCCCGCCTGAGGAAACCACTGGGCTTCAGGATTGGCATTGCGAGCAAAAGATTGCGTGGTATCTTTATTAACGCCGATTAAATCATGCTGGCCCTCGGCTGCCTTAGATTTATCTTCCGTCTCGACATTCTTGCAGGAAACCAAGGTTGCCAACAACAAACAGGATACTAAGCCTATCCATTTGAGCCTCATTTCATCAAAATTCTTTCATGAATCGACAATTATTAGTTCTCGTCGCCCAATTCCACAGAACGGGCAGGCATTTTCTTTTAATAGCACCATATTGAGTATAGTCATTTCCTCAACGATATCAAGAAGTTTCTTATAGTTTTTGTTTCATAACTTTTCTGTCTCATATCTGATTAAAACTACTGTGAATCTGCTCACGGCGTAACCGTTCACGGGTATTTCGGACCCGACGTGCCTGGGGTGGGTAACGCACCCACTCTTCAATACCCATTTTTCCACTATTTTTTCACATTATAGCATATTCGGGGGGGGGCAAGAAAATTCCCGCTTTTTCTCAAGCTGGGTGCAGCGCCCGCCAGATGATAACCAGGTTGAATCGCTTGAGGAAGAAAAATGACTTCCCCTAAAGAGCATCTCCGGCAGCAGCAAATTGCCGACCTGCAAATATCCTCAATATCGCTTTGCAGCATACCGCAGGCAGCGGGTGACCTTTTCAGCCCGATGGTGGTGATGAAGCGGTCAACCGCCTTTATTGCAAAATCTACCATTGGTGCCTGAGCCTCTCCGATTCAGCGGCAAAATATTGCTGCGGCAGGCAGCAAAAGAAAAACCGATCAATCAATCGACTTTTTCAACAGCTCCGCGTTCACCGTCTTCACTTCGCCGTTCACACGCACTTTGACAGCCTGGACTTCCTTCGCCGCGATCCGATAGTTCGTGACCTTGCCGTCTTTCCACTCGGTATCCACAGTGAAACCGCCGCGGGCACGAAGGCCGGTCACCTTGCCGGTAGGCCAAGCTTTCGGCAAGGCCGGTAAGAGTTCGATTTCGCCGGCGTACGATTGCAGCAGCATCTCTGCGATGCCGGCGCAGCCGCCGAAGTTGCCGTCGATCTGGAACGGCGGATGAAAACAAAACAGATTCGCCGATGAGCCGCCGCCGCCCATGTAGTTCATCCCGGTCGTCGCCGCCGGGCGCATCAACATTCTGAACAACTGAAATGCATGCTCGCCGTCGCCGAGCCGCGCCCAGAAATTGATCTTCCATGCCAGCGACCAGCCGGTGCCGTCGTCACCGCGGGCGGCGAGGAATTTCCGGCTGGCTACCGCAAGCTCAGGCGTGCCGCGCGGCGTAATTTCATAATATGGATGCAATCCATACAGCGGCGAACAGTGCCGGTGATGCGGCTCGGGTTCGGGATATGGCTTGAGCCATTCCTGCAAGCGACCGTCCGGGCCGATCTGATTTGGCGCGAGCCGGGCACGTTTGTCCTTCAACTCGCGCTGCAAGTCGGCGTTCACGCCGAGAATCTCCGCAGCGCGCGCGGTGTTGCCGAACAACTCGCGAAGCTGCTGCATGTCGGTAGTCGGCCCCATGCACACTGCTGCCTGTTGGCCATTTGGCAAGAGAAAAGAATTCTCCGGCGAGTTCGATGGCCCGGTCACCAGCCATTTGTGTTCCGGCTCTTCCCAGATGTTGTCGAGGTAAAACTCAGCACTGCTTTTCAGGATCGGATACGCCCACTTCAAATAGTCACGGTCAAGGGTGAAGGCGTACTGTTCCCACAGATGCTCGCACAACCACGCTGATCCGCCGGTCGTCGCGCCCCATGAAGCTTGCTCGCCCGGCGCGGTGAAGCCCCACGGATTGGTGATGACGTGTGCCACCCAGCCGCGCGAGTTGTAGTACGCCTGCGCCGTCTTGCGCCCCGGCTCGACAAGCGACGCAATGAGTTTGTTCAACGGCTCCTGCAACTCCGACAGATTGCAGACCTGTGCCGGCCAGTAGTTCATCTGGACGTTGATGTTGAGGTGCCAATCGCCGTTCCATGGCGTCTGAATTTCCTCGGCCCAGATGCCCTGTAAGTTGGCCGGGAACCCCCCCGGCCGAGACGAACTAATCAAGAGGTACCGGCCATAGTTGAAATAGAGCGCCGCCAACGCGGGGTCCGCCGCCTCTTTCGCAAAGCCGGTCAGGCGCTGATCGGTCGGTAAGGTGCTGTTGTCGGTCACAGGCAGACTCAACTCGACACGGTTGAACCATTTCTCGTGATCCGCTTTCTGCGCCGCGCGCAATTTGTCGAAGGATTTCTTCGCCGCCTTGTCAAGATCGCGGGCCGTCGCCGCGACCGGGTCGCTCAATTGCCGGCCAGCAAATCCACGATAGTCGGTGGCGGCGGCAAAGAGCAAGACCACTTCATCCGCTGCGGTAACCACGAGCTTGTTTCCATCCGCCTTCACCAAACCTCCGCGCGCCACAACGCGCAGCCGCCCGGCATACGTGACGCCTTTGCCGCCGCGCCCGTCATTGAGGGTGCCGGTCATCAGCAATTCGTGATTGTTTACCGCCGTCGTCTCAAACTGTTCGGGGCGGTCTAGTGTGACAGTGAAGGAAACCGGGCCGGTGAGACGCAAGACGAACACTTCGTCGGGCGCCGACACGAAATGTTCGCGCATGAATGTCCGGCCGTCTTTCTTGTACGAAATCTTCGCTGCCGCCGTGCGTAAGTCCAAGGTTCGCGAATAATCCTGCAATACCGTCGCCATCGGAGTCACTCCGTCATGGCCATCCGTCGAGGACGTGATGTCCTGATTATCCGACCAAGCGAGATGTCCGCTGGCGCATTGCAGCGCCGCCCCGCCGAATTTGAGATGCAGATTGCCGAGCACTTGATAGCAACCGAACGGCACATTCGCACCACTGCCGTTCCCCGAACCGACGCCTTTGCAGGTGAAGTTTTTCATTACCAGATCGGCGGCCTCGGGATTTGCGCCCACCGCAAGCAACCGACGGATTTCCGGCAAGACTTTATAAGCCTCGGCTCGATTGTCGTCGTTGGTTGAGCCGGACCAGACGGAACTTTCGTTGAGCACGATCCGCTCTTCATCGACGCCGCCAAACACCATTGCGCCAATTCGCCCGTTGCCGAGCGGCAGCGACTCGTGAAAGCTCGTGGCTGGTTTATCAAACCAGAGCGTAGTTGTTGGATCGGCGGCACACAAGGTTGCAGTCAACAGGATGAAACTGAGGGTTGTCTTCATGATTATTCGTCTCCGTAAACGGTGAAGCTTTGGAGCAACATCGGGCGCAGTTGATCGCCCTTGTGCGTGGCCGCAAATAGACACCCTGGTTTAATGTCAATTGATTTAAGGAGTATCTGTCCATAGAAATTATTGTAGCTTATGATTCGGATAAAAACAAGAGTGTGTGTAAAAAAATCGCGCCTGCTTAGTGGAGTCTTCACGTTGACTCTCCCATTCTTTGATTTGACGTTATTATACTGGTCATTGAGCATGCTGTATTATACAGGGTCAACGCCCAACAAGACAGCTATTCCAATCAATCTGACATCAAACACAAAATTTCGCATTTGTCCTCCCATCACAAAAGACCGCTTCAATTATGAATCATTATCTTTAAACCGCAAAAAGTGTACAGCCAAAAAGCCCCCTTTTATTTCTCTGTCCTGTTTTCTGCAACCACCAATCCATTATCAGGCACATCTGCATAAATATGACAGGTCTTAACTTGATCCCTCGACTGATCTTCGCCTGATGAAAAAGCGAATACATAACATTTCTCCTGAAAAATAGTTTCTGAAAGGCCATCATGGAATACCCAGAGTATATATAAAACCATCCGGGGTCAAGAAGAATACGGCTCGATAAATTTGAGTACGGATAAAAAACAAGCAGGCGTCCCGATTGGAACGCCTGCCTGCTTCACTATACTTAATTGAGAAAGAATGCTTAGTTGATTTTCAGCAGCTTGCCGTAACCCGGCCCCATCGAAGGAAGCACAATGTACTGGCTGGGGTAGCTGCCTTGTACGGTTAATCCATCCCAGTTGCCGGTCTGTTCGTTAAAGACGCTAACGGTACTGATGGCCGTGTTCTGGAATGTAACCTGTTTATTGTTAATGGTCGCAGTGTCACTCTTGTTAGCGATCATCGCATAGTCTTTGTTCTGGGCGTCTTTGAACATCCCCAGCACCAAACCACCGGGGTCGCTATTGGGAACCTGAACCCAGTGATTGCCCGGCAGCAGCGTTGTATCGCTTGTAGAATTGGTGTGATAGACCGCAGTCGAGGTCAGCAGTACCATCGCCGTACCCAGTCGGTTGATCTCGGCATTGACCGCTGTGACATCATTGTAGGCATCGCCGAGCGTAAAGGTTCTCTGGGTAAAGCTGGATTCGTTGGTGTTCGGAAGGACATTAAACACCTTGGAAATACCCCACCAGGAAAAGCCCTTGACGCCGTAGGCTAGACTGCTGTAAGTTACAAACCTCAGACGCCTTTTATTCAAATCTGAACCGACATAGCCGCCGGTGCCGCCGCCCTGATTGGTTTCCTGCCAGTTCCACAGCGGAATGCCCCTATTGAGCGCTTTTCCGCGGGCAATTTCCAGGCTTTTCCAATGATTACCGATACCGTAGCGGTAGGGGTAGCAGTCATAGCTGAGGACTTCGGGATTGACGGAAGTGAGAAAGGCTTCCAGGTAATCATTGTAAGACATACCGAAACCCATCCCCTGACTTGAAAGCAGATTAGTATACGAAGGACGGCTCGGGTCAGCAGCGCGGCAGGCATTGTGGTACGAGGCAACGGTGCCAAACGAGCCTACCGATGGTTCATCGTACTGGAAGTATCCTTTGTTGGTCGGCGTGTTTTTATATTGCTCTGCAAACGATCCCGTGGTCGGGTTTTTGTAAATGAATACGCCGATTCCCTTGCCATAAAAATGCTGCATTCCGGTATCGGGATCCATCGCATGACGGATGCCCATAGTATACAGCGCATCGGCATAGGTACCTCTCCAACTCTGCTGGAACTGCTCGATATCGGTCCAGCCCATCATGTTGACAAATTCGGTCTGTATCCATTTACCGGCCCAAAACTGTCGGACATTGCCCTTGGCGATACCGACGCCGTTTTTGACGCCGTCCACACGCCAGTAGTAGGTGCCCTGCAGATTGCTGTAGGCATACGACGTACCGGTCTGATTACCTTTCAAGGTCCCCGCTGCGCCGCTATTGACCTCATCCATGCTGGTTCCCAGATAGACATTGTAGGAGTCAAACGGTCCGCTCGGACCGGCATCCCAGGTCATGGAACCGTTGGCGGTCAAGACCGCCAGATT
>Ga0209450_10000404_pt1 | contig 22369 bp, 21 predicted proteins | sample FrelakmetLWP11LW_FD_187149 | JGI IMG/M metagenome (GOLD analysis project Ga0209450, IMG submission 187149) | Freshwater lake sediment microbial communities from the University of Notre Dame, USA, for methane emissions studies - LWP11 LW (SPAdes)... | ecosystem: Environmental > Aquatic >...
CGTCCGGCTATGAAAAATCATTCGGCTCGTTAAACCCGGTGGAATGGAAATGCATAATAGGAAATCTTAAAAAATGGAAGAGCGGGACAATTGCATTAAAATTCTTCTATAAAGGAAGAGATCATGAACTGAAAGCTGAGAAGGTCAGGTCCGAAGGTGAAGCATGGAGAATCAGATTTTCGTGGGATGCTGAAGGTATGACCTTCAGCGAGGTAACGGAAGCAGCAGGACACATTCCACTACCACCCTATGTGAAAAGGGAGGATGAAAGCGAGGACAATATCCGCTATCAGACAGTTTATTCCAGGATCAGTGGATCTGTTGCTGCCCCGACAGCCGGACTGCATTTCACAAGGGATGTTATTTCGACCATTAATAATAAAGGTATAAATAGTATTGAGCTAACACTGCATATCGGAGCAGGAACCTTCAAACCGGTGAAGACTAATGACATTTCAAGGCACGAGATGCACAGGGAGCATTTCTTCGTTACAAGGGAACTGATTGAGAAGTTACTTTTATTCCAGGGGAAAACTATCGCAGTCGGCACGACCAGTGTAAGAACGCTTGAGAGTCTTTACTGGCTCGGCGCCGGATTGATAAGATACCCTGATAATAATGCGGATCTGACCGTGGGACAATGGGATCCTTACATCAATGAAAGCAATATCTCCCTTCAGGAATCGATGCAGGCATTGCTTAGCCGAATGAATAATGCAGGCACTGATTTGCTACATGGCTCAACAACGGTGATAATAGTGCCGGGATACAAGTTCAGAGTCATTAACGGAATTGTCACCAATTTCCATCAACCGGGGAGTACCCTTCTCCTGTTGATTGCAGCATATACCGGCAAAGACTGGAGACTGATCTATAATTATGCCTTAAATAACGGATTCAGGTTCCTGAGCTTTGGCGACGGGAACCTTCTTTTAGTATAGTCTTCACATATATATTTTTCTTACTGGTCAATAAATGCTTTCATAATTTTTAAATTAGGTTGATTTTTATTTTATTTGTCATCAAACCTTTTAAGCCATGAACGCTAATAAAATGCTGCAGCAATTCCATGCTATGTTCGGAGTCTTCATGGTCGTGTTTTACATCGGCATCGGCATATTCATGCTTTTCTTTGCTGACCGGATGTTCAGGATAGACAAGGCAATACGTGTGATTATGGGATCGTCGTTCCTGTTTTTCGGCATTTACAGGATCTTTGTTTCATATAAACAGATACGTGAAGCTTTTTTCACCAGTAACAATGATGAAGAATGAAATAATTCTGTTAACCGACTGGTTTTGAAAATCAGCTGGCGGCAATATTTGTCTTGGCATGCACTTTGCAGTGATAAAACTGAAAAAAGTGTTCAATAATAAAAATTTAAACTATGAATATAGTTATAAATACCGGAAAATTGATTATAATTGCGTTCCGTAATGTTAATTCCGATTTCACAAGTAAAGTGATCAGTACATTTAACCGCCGGCTAATATCAGGTTTGCAATTTTTAACAATTGCATCCATGGCTTTTTTTGTTTCCTGCAAAAGCCATCCCAGGTTGCCTGAAGAATCACCTACGAGGGGAAATATCAGGATCATCGCCGATGAATCATTCCAGCCTCTTATTGATGCAGAGATCTCGACCTTTACCCAGCTGTACTATAATGCAAAGGTCAAAGCTACTTATAAATCTGAAGTGGATGTGATCAATGATTTCATGAATGACTCGGTGAAGGTGATTGTCACCAGCAGAAATCTTACTGAGGATCAGATTCAATATCTCAGGGACACACTGGTTATCGCCCGCACGACAAGATTCGCATATGATGCCCTTGCTCTCATAACCAATAAGGAGAACAAGGATACCTTACTCAAATACAAGAATGTTAAGGATATCTTCCTTGGACAGACATCAAATTGGAAAGAAATCAATCCGAAATCAAAACTCGGCGAAATAAAGGTGGTTTTCGATAATACAAAGTCGGGAAATATAAGATACTTCAAGGAGCTTTTTGAGATAAAGACAGGCTTGCCCTACAACTTTTATGCAATGAACAACAATGCCGAGGTTGTGGATTTCGTTTCAAAAAATCCCGAGGCACTTGGCATCATCAGCGTCAACTGGATCAGCGATAAGGATGATTCGCTGAGCATGAACTTACTGAAAAAGATAAACAGAGTTGGTGTATCGCAGCAACTGGCGGATGACGGATTCTACTACAGACCAGATCAGGGATTCATTTACACCAAAGAATATCCCTTTACAAGAGAGATATACCTGATTTCAAGAGAAACCTTTAAGGGACTGGGATCAGGCTTCATCCAGTGGGCAACAGCACAACAGGGACAGGGTATCGTTCTGAAATCGGGGCTTGTTCCCGCGACGATGCCGATAAGGTTAGTGCAGATGAAAACGGAATAAGAAACAGGGCCGAGCGTTAAGAATTTGCCTGAATGGCAAATTCAGCGAAGGAGCCAGGAGGCGGAGTGGCAAGAAACAAGAAACAAGACTAAAGATAAAAGACCAAAGGAAATCCCCTTTCGGGAGAATTTGCGACGCGAAAGCGGGGGGTTGGGGTAGGTAAAAAATGGAAAAGATAAATAAATAAGTGTATCACGAACAGTAAAATTTAGTAATATTGACAACAAAATAAATGTTTAACTATGAAACGTTCATTATTCAAAAAGGGTTTAGTTCTGACCGCAGCAGTGGCAGGCCTAATGACTGGAAATATTCTTGCGCAGGACCTTACTTCTGCCTTGCTTCTGACGAAGAGTGAGCAGTATGACAAGGCTGAGGCAATGTTAAACCAGTTGATACAGAAGGAACCCGCAAACAGCAAATATTATTTCTATTTAGGCGAGAACAAACTCCTGGATTACTATTCTGATACAATCTCAAACTCGCTGGATGAATTTACTAAAGATGCAAAGGACATTTTCCAGAAGGGAGTTGCTGCAAATGCAAATGATCCGCTTAACTATGTGGGGCTTGCAAAGGTAGCCACTTATCTCGGGGATGAACCAACCGCCACTGCAATGAGGGCAAAGGCCAAAAGCTTTCTGCTTCCTTACAAGAGCATCAAGAAGATCGTACCTCCAGCCAAGGATTATGCTTTTGCTCTCGCAAAAATAGCCGAATCATATATTGATGAGCGTGAAGTCGATACTGCTGCTGCCCTTCCTTTGATCAGGCAAGCATTAAAGATCGATTCGAAGAACCCCGAGATTTATCTAATTTTAGGTGATATTTACAATTTGTTAAATGACGGTACAGGTGCCATAAAACAGTATAATTTTGCTCAATATCTTGATCCGAAGTCACCTACTGCATGTATGAAGATCGGTAATATTTATACCAGGGGAAAAAGTCTTAATGCAGCAAAAGAGAAGCTGGAGGAAGCAATTGCACTTGATGCCAATTATGCTCCCGCCTATCGTGAACTGGGTCAGGTTTACTGGATGTCGCAGAGGCTTGAACAATCAAAGGCAAATTATAAAAAATACCTCGAACTGACAGAGGGTAATATCCCGGCAAAAACAAGGTATGTGAACTCTCTGTTCTATGCAGGTGATTATGATGAAGTTATAAAGAATGTTGAAGATATCCTGGCTGTCGATGACTCAAGAGCTTACATGAACCGTCTGGCTGGTTACTCCTACTATGAAAGAAAGAATGCAGACTATGGGAAAGCTCTGTATTACATGGATCAGCTATTCAAGAAAGTTCCGGCAGACAGGATCCTTCCAAAGGATTACCATTATACTGCAAGGATAATAGTGAAGAAAAACCAGGATCTGCCTAAACTAGCTGATGAACTTAACAATCTTGATCAGCAGGTTCAGAGAAGCAAATCGAGATATAATGCAGCATCTGCTGCTGAAAAAACAAAGCTAAAGCCTTCTCTTGATGAGCTTACTGCAAAATACGACAAGATGAAAGGCGATGTTGCAAATATGGAGAAAGAGGTCAACAGAGGCTTTGCTGAATATAAGAAAGCAATCGAGCTTAAACCACAGGACATCAGCCTTAAAAATGAGCTTGCAACAAGCTACTACACATTCAAAAGGTATGATGATGCAGCAAAGATGTGGGGAAAACTCATAGATCCTACAAAAGATGACGTTAATGCTTATATGAGGATAGGCAGGGCATTCAACAACGGAAACAACCTGAAGGCTGCGGATTCAATATTCAGCATTGTCATCCAGAAGAGTCCTGAGTATCTCGATGCTTATGTCTGGGATGCACGTACATATTCAAAAATGGACCCTGATTACAAAATGGGACTGGCAAAACCCAAATTTGAAAAGGTGATCGCAGTGGCAGGCCGCGACTCTGTCAAAAACGTTAATGAGATGATGGAAGCATTCGGCTACCTGGGATGGTATCACTCAGATAAAGGCAATTACTCAACCGCCAGATCATACTATAACAGGATGATAAACCTTGACCCCAGGAGCAAGGAGAACAAGATAAAAGGCTATAGCGGACTGGGACAGCTTGAATCAAAAGTCGCTGCTGACGAAAAGACCCTTGAGGGCAAGCTTGCAGTCCTCGCCAGGGCTAGTGATGCATATGAAAAAAGCCTTGCACTTGATCCTAACAATGCTTTAACCAAGAGGAATCTATCATGGGTACAGGAATATGTGGTATCTGTCAAGAAGGGAATAAACCCGAACGAGATCAAGGGAACGGTTAAGAATACTTCGGGACAGCCGATAGCTTTTGCCTCGGTAAAAATCAAGGATACTGCTGCAGAAACCTTCACTAATGCCAAGGGTGAATACAAATTCGAAATTTCGCAGTCGTCTGAGACACTGGTAATCAGCGCTAAAGGATATGTTACTAAAGAAGCTCCCGTAACAAAGTCGAGAATTTACAATGTGGTACTGGAAAAATAAGATGGAAAAAATAAAAAACAAGGGAAACCGGAAAGGGAGAAAAGGATTTCAAAGGTCTTAAATTGGGGTTTATAATTATACTGATTAAAAGAACAACATTATTTTGTACATTGTTGGAAAAGAAAAATTGAAAATATATATTTGCGGATTGTAAAATCTTAAACCTAATCAAATCGATAAAAATGAGTAAACAAGGAAGTTCATTCAAAGATGTGCTGTCAAACATTTTTGCAGCTAGTGTTATTTTAATAGCATTCGTGGTATCCTATGTATTGTTTCAGAACATCATGGGTAATCCGGTTCACTTCGAAGGTGGCAATCCGGAAGGAGCTGCACTTCAGGGAGACTACCTGGGTATTATTTACAAGGGTGGTAACATCGTTCCTATTCTTATGACCTGTGTTCTTGTGCTTTTTGTTTTCATTATTGAAAGGGCAATCACCCTTACAAGGGCAAAAGGAAAAGGCAGGATCAATACATTTGTTCACAAGCTTCAGGGTCTTCTTAATGAAGATAAAATTGAGGAAGCAATTGAAGCATGCGACAGGCAGAGAGGTTCACTTGCAAATGTCATGAAAGCAGGTCTGGTACGTTACCGCGACCTTCAGAAAGACAAAGAACTTGAAAAAGACCAGAAGATCCTTTCGATCCAGAAATCATTTGAAGAAGCAACAGCTCTTGAGCTGCCTATGCTTTCAAAGAACATGGTTATCTTCTCAACACTCGCATCTATATCAGTGCTTATCGGTCTTATCGGTACAGTGCTTGGTATGATCCGTGCATTCGGTGCTCTTGCACAGTCAGGTGCTCCCGACGCCCTTGCTCTTGCAGAAGGTATATCAGAAGCACTTGTCAATACAGCATTCGGTATCACAGGTTCTACCATTTCAATTATTGCATTCAACTTTTTTTCGACATCAATTGACTCATACACCTTCAAGATTGATGAAGCAGGATTCAGCCTTACGCAGAGTTTCGCTGCTTCACTGAAGACAAACTAATTGTAAATTTATCTTTTGGTCTAAACATATAATAGGAAAAGCTAATGCCAAAGATTAAATTACCAACAAAGTCGCCAAGAGTCGACATGACGCCGATGGTTGATACATTTGCGGTGATCCTGACATTCCTCATGCTGACCGCCACAATGAGACAAACCGAACCGGCCAATGTTGCTACGCCGTTCTCAATATCAGAAAAACCTACTCCTGATTTCAATAACATGACTTTCCTTATAGCCCCGGACGGTAAGGTGTTCCTGAATATGGACAACGGACCTGACACCCTTTACAAATTCAGACGCAAGATCCTTGAAGAGATGGGAAAGAGATATTCTATCGAATTTACCGAAAGAGAATTGAGGGAATTCGAGAAGTATCCATCCTCTATGGGTATTCCAATCCTGAAGATGAAGGAATTCCTTGCCGGGAAGAATATGAAGGAAAGAGATCCCTTCCAGATTGGTATACCAACGGATTCAACGGATAATCAGCTTGCAATGTGGATACTCTGTGCACGTCAGGTGAATCCCGCAATCAATGCCAGCATCAAAGGCGATTCTGAGACACCATTCCCGGCAGTAAAGAAAGTTTTGGACAATCTGCAGGACAAGAAAATCAACAGGTTTATGCTGGTCACGAGTCTTGAAGCAACCAAAATTAACCTAGAAGAAATACAACAGTGATATGGCAGAGATAATTCAAGAGGAAAAAGGAAAAGGCGGGAAGAAGAAGGCAAAGAAACACCCACCGCATATAGATATGACACCGATGGTGGACCTTATGTGTCTGCTGATCACATTCTTCATGCTTACTACCGCTTTTGCAAAAGCCAAAGTTATGGAGATAGTTCTTCCTGAAAAGATCGAAAATCAGCAGGAGCAGAATTCGCCTACGGTTGCAAAAAGCCGAAACGTTAATATCATCCTTGGGCCTGATAACAGATTATTCTGGTATCCAGGAGCTGTAGAACCTTCAGATTATAATAACAATGTATTCCCTCCTCTCGTGGAGCTAGACTACAGCGCTACCGGAGTCCGTCAGCTGCTTCTTGACAAGAACAAGACTCTGGCAAGAAAAATCGCTGAATTCCAGGACAAGATACTTAAAGGTGAGCTTGTCCTCTCACAGGATTCAATCGCCGGTTCTATCAGGAAACTTAAATCCGATGATGATACAGGTCCTTTTGTGCAAATAAAAGCATATAAGGAAGCTACTTACGGCAACTTTGTAGATATACTCGATGAGATGAATATCTGCGGGATAGGCCGGTATATGTTTGTTGACATCGCGTGGTATGAAGAAAAGATGGTGGAACTTGCAACAGGAAAAACCACACTTGCTTCTACCAAATAACTCTTAAACTGAAATTAAGATGGCAAATCAAGAAAAAGCTCCATCCTTTAACGATATAGTGTTCGAGTTAAGGAATAAGGAGTACGGCGCATACAAGCTGCGGAAGAAATATAACCGCAATGTACTGTTTGGTGTGCTTATAGGAGTTCTACTTTTGGGTACAGCTGTAATCACTCCCCATCTATATGCGAAAGCAATGGAGAGTAAGAAGGCTCGCGAGGAAAGAACGGTAGAAATGGTAATGGAGAACCTCGATCAGCCAACTGAACAGGTAGCTCCTCCTCCTCCTCCTCCTCCTCCTCCCGATGCACAACAGCAGAACAGATATGTTCCTCCGGTTGTTGTTGACTCTGTAAAACCAGAAGACAATGTTCAGCTTATGACCGCTGATCAGGCATCTGTAACGATAGTCAACGAAGAGTATGTTGAAGCAGCAGAAGAGGTTAAAGAAGAAGTCCAGGAAGAAGAAGCAGAACCCGAGCCATTCGTGGTTGTTGAGGAGATGCCCCAGTTCCCGGGCGGTGACGTTGAACTTCTCAAGTATATCTTCGAGCATACCAACTATCCTGAAGTTGCCAAGGAAAATAACATCCAGGGCAAAGTTATCGTAAGATTCTGTGTTACAGCGAAAGGAACGGTCAGTCAGATCAGCGTACTAAAGGGCGTGGATCCTGAACTTGACAAGGAAGCAATGAGAGTTGTTTCCACACTTCCTGCATTTAAGCCGGGTAAACAGGGCGGGAAACCTGTCCCTGTATGGTACATGGTACCAATTACCTATACGCTTAAATAAGATCATTTTATTGATTATTTAAAAGGGGGCCTCTATCGAAGCCCCTTTTTGTTTGAAGGGGGGATTGCTTCGTCGCTACGCTCCTCGCAATGACTAAATACTAAATAGGAATTGAGGTCATTGCGAGGAGTCACGCCCAGGCGTGACGACGAAGCAATCGCATCAATGATGCACCAATTCCTTTTTCAATAACTTCACAAAATCATCAATATCTTCTTCTGTCGTATCCCAGCTTGTCATAAGCCTGTATTCAGAGGTTGTCTCATTCCAGGAATAAAAGAAGTAATGCTTCATAACCTTCCCGGCAGCAGCTTTGGGAATAATGACAAACACACCATTTGACTGAACCTTTTGTGTAACCCTTACATTATCTATTCCTTTTAGCTTTTCTGCAAGAGTGGCAGCCATGGTGTTGGAATGAGTGGCACAGATCTTCCACAGATCGTTACGGAAATAAGCTATATACTGAGCCGATATAAATCTCATTTTGGAGGCCAGCTGCATACCCTGCTTCCTTATATATTTAAAGTCAGAGGACAATCCCGGCTTCAGAAAACAGACCGCCTCCCCCATCATCATACCATTTTTTGTCCCGCCAAACGAGAGAACATCAACACCTGCATCTGTTGTGAATGTTATAAATGGCAAACCGAGAGATACTGCAGCATTTGCTATCCTGGCGCCGTCCATATGAAGATACAAGCCAAATGAATGGGCATAATCGGCCAGCGTCCTGATCTCAGAGACACTATAGACCGTACCCATTTCCGTAGACTGGGTTAGTGAGATCACCTTAGGCTGTGCATGATGCTCAAAATCGAAACTGTGCATATGCTTCGCAACCATTTCAGGGGTTATTTTGCCATCTGGCGTTTCCACAGTCAGGACTTTGCAGCCCGTGAATTTCTCTGGTGCACCGCATTCATCAGCCTCCAGGTGTGCGGTTTCAGCAGTAATAATAGAATTCCATGAACGTGTTACTGAGCTGATGCCCAATACATTGGCTGCAGTTCCCGTAAAGACGAAGAATACTTCGGTATCACGACCAAGCTGTTCTTTAAAGAGCTGTTTAGCCTGTTCAGTATAAATATCTGAACCATAGCCAATCACATGGCCTTTATTTATTGAACCGAGTTCTTTTAATATTTCCGGATGCACGCCTGCATTGTTATCGCTGGCAAAACCTCTTTTTATCATTTTACTTATAATTTAACCGCAAAGAGCGCTAAGTTATTATTAATTTCTTTGCGTCCTCTGCGGTATTTCCTGCAGATGTAAATCTGCAGGCTTTGCGGCCTTTGCGTTTAGGATTTCTTTATCTGATCTTTGAACCTTTTACTGCAAAGAAGGTAATATATGCATAGTATACGAACAGGCAACAGATTGCCACAATAAGACCAACGCCTTTTTGAATGCTTCCCATCATGATCGGAAGCAATGCAGCTCCGATTACTGAAGTGGCAATTACACCCGAACCAACCTTTGAATGAGGACCAAGGTCTTCAAGTGCAAGGTTATAAATACATGGCCACATGATTGAATGCATTAGTCCGGTTCCAAGGAACAATACAAGAGCAACCCAGCTCATTCCCATTTTACCGAGCACAAGTGAGAGCAAAAGCATCACTGCACCGAAGATGGCATTAAAACTGAGTATTTTCCTTGCAGAATATTTACGCAGAATAAATATACCGGCAATACGTCCTACCATCAGTCCGGCCCAGTAATAAGCAAGCAGTTTTGTCCTCATTTCACCATCAAAGGTGAATCCGAGCTTGTCCTGATAATCAGCAAAAAAGCTCGGGATGCCTATTTCAACACCCATATAGAAGAAGATGGCCAGTGAACCGAGCCACATGTGTGTGTACTTGTAAGCGCTAGATTTATATTGTTTAACAACTCCGCCTTCTGAGGCTTCACCTTCTTTTATCTCCGGAAGCTTCAGGAAGAATATGACGACGACGATTATAAGAGTAGCTATTCCGATGCCGGCAAAAGGCCCCTGTACAGCTTTAGGATCAGATGCTCCTCCTGTATTTGCTGACACGATCAGCATCGACACAAAAATCGGAGCTATCACTGTTGCCAGCGAATTTAGCGCATTGGTAAGAGTAAGTCGGCTTGCGGCTGTTTCTGGAGTTCCAAGAGCATTTACATATGGATTGGCTGCAACCTGAAGAATTACTACTCCTATAGCGAATACCGATACTGCACTCAGGAAGCCATAATATCCCAGGGTCACACCTGGAATACACAGAAAGAAACCCAGGGCAATCAAGGCAAGAGAACTCAGAACGCCCCACCTGTAACCAATACGGTTAAGAAGATAACCTACAGGAATAGAGAGAATGTAGGCACCATAAAAAAATGTGTTAGGTAACTGCTTTTCAACCTCATTCAGATTAAATGCACTTTTCAGGTAGTCTATAAGTGAGTTGTTCATTGTGGTGATGAAGCCAAGCAGAAAAAACATAGCCGCCATCACGATAAGGGGGAACAGAAACTTGTTTTTATTGTCAGTCATGGTTGGTAATGATTAGTGATTCATGATTAGTTATTTCGCAGTAAACTTGTATATGCAGGTATGCTTGTATTCCTCTCCGGGATTGAGGATCGTGGAGGGGAAGTGTGGTCTGTTGATCGCGTCGGCGAAATGCTGTGTTTCTAGGCAGAATGACCAGCGCCGCTGATATCTCTTACCGTCTTTACCCTTCTCATTATCCACCCAGTTAGCAGTATAAAGCTGCACTCCGGGTTGAGTAGTAAATACTTCCATAGTACGTCCCGATTCAGGATCATGAGCCACGGCTGCAAGTCCCAGGGTACCCGTGCGGTGTTTCAGAACCCAGTTATGATCATAGCCGGCACCGTATTTCAGCTGAATGTCATTCTTGTCTATATCTGCTCCGAACTTCTTTGGAGTAGTAAAATCCATAGGTGTTCCCTTAACGCTACATATCTCACCGGTAGGAATATTGGTTTCATCTGTTGGTGTAAAGAATGAGCCATTGATCATCAGTTCCTGATCATATATGCTTCCGGATCCTTCTCCGGCCAGGTTGAAATAGGAATGCGAGGCCAGGTTAACTACAGTTGATTTATCGGTGGTTGCATTGTAATCGAGCCGCAACTCACTATCATTCGTAAGATTGTAAATAACTGATAACTTAACCTTTCCAGGGTATCCCTCCTCTCCGTCCGGCGAAACATATTCCATTTTCACAGATGAATCAGTTTTTTTCACGACATCCCATACCACCCTGTTGAAACCGGTTATACCTCCGTGAAGATGGTTTGGTCCATTGTTCACTGCAAGGGTGTACTCTTTCCCAAGGAGGGAGAATTTCCCATTGGCAATGCGGTTTGCGCATCGCCCGCATACAGCGCCCATATAAGGACCGTTGCCATCGATGTATTCCCTGATTGTGTCATAACCCTGAACAACATCTGCAAGGTTGCCCTTACGATCAGGAGCATGAATGCTGACAATTATGGCGCCATAATTTGTAACCTGGGCTATAAGTCCGTTTTTATTTTTCAGTGTATAAAGGGATGTTGCTTTTCCCTTATGAACACTTTTAAATGATTCTTCAGGAATAATATTCATGATTTTTTCAGTTTAAATCCCTACTTTACCTGCACCCTGGTGTCTAATGAACAGTATCCGGCATGCCCCTTTTCCATAAACATGTTCAATGGTACTGACGTATTTGGCAAGGAGTTTCTTTGGAACAAATGCCTGTATGGTACCTGCAAATCCGCCTCCGTGAACACGCCATGCACCCTGACCTTTCAGCACAAGCTCACTAAGTGCAAGTGCAAGTGAGACACCCTGCTCCTTTACATTATTAACCGGGTAGATATTCTGGTTATACATATATGAACTGAATCCTGAATCAACTATCATCCCCAGAAAAGCTTTAAAATTCTTCTTTTCGAGGGCTGCTACCTGGTCGACCACACGCTGGTTATCGCCCTGGAAGTGAATCGCACGCAGGATAGCCCTGTCTCCTACTTTCTTCCGTATTTTCGGAATGACTTTAATTACCTGATCAAGGCTCACCTGGCGCAAAACTTTAGCTCCAAGTTGAGAAGCCACAGCTTTCATATCAATGGGAAGCGATGCATATTCATCGTTCAGATCGGCATGGTTGCCTCCGGTATCAGTGATTACAAGTGAAAATCCTGTCGCTACGAAATCGAAATTAACTTTTTTCACAATGGGTTTGGACGGATCCTTGAAATCGATCGTAATAAGACCGCCCATGGCGCAGGCTGTCTGGTCCATCAGTCCGCAAGGCTTGCCGAAATAGTTGTTTTCAGAATACTGTCCTATAATTGCATTCTGGATAGGATCGACCTTCCCTTTATTGAAAAGCTGGCTGAGGATTGCACCAATAAGCACTTCAAATGAAGCTGATGAACTTAAACCTGAGCCTTTGGGAACGCCACCATCGATACATGCATCGAAACCTCCTATTGCATGCTTGAGCTCTTTAAAGCGTGAACAGATGCCCCTGACGAGCGCAGCTGAAGAATAGAGTTCGCTCTTGACCGGTTTAAGTGAAGAGAGATCCACTTCGAACCTTGGATAGCCTTCTGAAAGGATACGTATAACGTTTGTATTGTTCTTACCTGCAACAGCCACATTATCAAGATTTACGGCGCCGGCCAGGACTCTTCCCCAGTTGTGATCTGTATGATTGCCGCCTATTTCCGTACGACCAGGAGAGCTGAAAAATTCGACATCCTTTTTGCCGAATTCCTTATTGAATTGTTTGAGAAGACCTGTATATCTTTTAGCATTCCTCCTGAGTTCGGCCGGATCTTTGCCATAAAGTTCACGGAAAGCCTTGTTATCTCCGTTATTGATCTTTGCGATCAGTTTTTCTGTTGTTGCCATGTATTTATTTTTTCAATTTAATGTAAATACAAAAAATATCGGTTTGTTATGAACAGAGGCTTTCTCAGGGTATGAGACAGCCTCTTTGAATTATTAAAATAATTCTTTAAACAAAGTTGCTTATTTATGCCTGCTTCCGATAAGCGCGAAAAACACTATATAAAGGTAGCATAAAATCGACAGAATAAATGCAAATTTAACACCCATTCCGTCAGCAATAACCCCCATAAGTACCGGCACTATAGCACCACCAACGATCAGTGTATTTATGAGACCTGAAGCCATGCTCAGTTCACCTTTATCAAGTCCGTCAACACCGAGTGCAAAAATATTCGGGAACATGATAGAGTTGAAGAAGCCTATCGAGAGTCCGAGCCACAATATTACGCTGCTTCCTGATACCATTACCACAACAAGAAGTAGTGCTGCTACCAGTCCGAAAACTGCAAGAGACCTTGCGGCCTTACCTCTTCCAAGCTGCATTAACAGGTAGTTTACGACAGCAATGCCTGCAAAGATAAGGCCATCGGTTATTTCACGTCTTACAAACCATCCTACAAAAACAGCCAGTGCCACTACAAGCCCTGCATACAGATATTTCTTCGAATTTGATGTATTTGACAGCATGAACGATCCATAGAACCTTCCAACCATTGCACCACCCCAGTAAAGGGCTATCATTTTGGCTGCATCTGATCTTGCCATATCAAGTGCTTCCTGGAAATACCTCTGAAGCATTGCAGCAGTTCCCACTTCAGCTCCGACATAACAAAATATTCCTACTGCTCCCAGAACTACATGAGGGTACTTCCATACACTTTTCTTTTCCACACCCTGGGTTGAAATTTCAGGAAGCTTAAGGAAGTATATTACAACTGCAATCACAAGTACAATAATACCAATGATCAGAAATGGAGCAGGCACTGACTTTGCTGCATCGGCTGGTGTAAGAGCATCAGCTGCAGCTTTGAAAACAAATGCACTTGCTACAAGTGGGGCAAGGTACGTTGCGATGGAGTTAAGCGCCTGTGTAAGGTTAAGCCGCCCTGATGCAGTCTCAGACGGTCCAAGGGCTGTAACGTACGGATTGGCAGCAACCTGCAGAAATACAACACCTCCAGCCATTATGAAAATAGCTACCAGGAAGAATGGAAAGGATAAAACCTTTGCAGCAGGGAAGAACAGGAAGCTTCCTATGGCAACCAGTACAAGCCCAAAGATGACACCTGTCTTGTAACCGATCTTTTTTATAATGCTTCCGGCAGCAAACGATAAAACAAAATATGTAAAGAAAAAAGCTCCGTTTACCAACTGTGCCTGGAAGTTAGACAGGTCGAAAACTGCCTTGAATTTATCAGCCAGTGTAATGTTGAATGTTGTCACAAAGCCGAAGAGGAAGAAGATCATCCCCATAAAAGCCATTCCAGCTGCCTGTGTATTTTTTTGTTCTGTCATTGTGTAATTATTAGGTTTAACAAGTCGATTTGTTTTCTGGCAGAGGTAAAATTACATTTTAAGATCGATTTTCAAAGTTTTAAGGCTGAATAATTATCAATAATCATTTAGTTATATTTGTATAAATATACCCGTGAAAACAAGATATTTCATATATGTTTCATATAAGGGTACCTCCTATCATGGGTGGCAGGTACAGCCTAATTCCGTAACTGTCCAGAAAATTCTTGATGATGCCCTTAGCACGATCCTCAATGAGAAGGTCTCCACGACCGGTGCAGGACGGACAGATACCGGCGTCCATGCAAAAGTATTCTGTGCTCATTTTGATTCCAATGCAGCCGACCTCACAGGAAGAAAGAACCTGGTTTACAGGCTGAACCGCTTCCTGCCAAAAGATATCTCGGTCTCCAGGGTCGTCAAAGTTGCACCTGACGCTCATGCCAGGTTCAGCGCAGTATCGAGAACATACCGTTATAATATATCAAAAATCAAAGATCCTTTCTGGGACGAAAATTCGTGGTATATTCATGGAAAGACCGATATCAATGCAATGAATGAAGTTTGCGGCATGCTCCTGAATTACAATGATTTTACCAGCTTCAGCCGGCTACATTCTGATAACAAGACGAACCTTTGCAGGATATTCTACGCAGTCTGGGAAGAAGCCGATAACAGGCTTGTTTTTACGATCAAGGCCGACAGGTTCCTGAGGAATATGGTAAGAGCTCTTGTAGGTACAATGGTGGAAGTTGGTGCAGGAAAAATGACCACCCGTCAATTCGAGGAAATAATTCTCGCTAAAGATCGCTGCAGAGCAGGAAAATCGGCGCCGGCAAATGGATTGCATTTGGTGGATATCGAATACCCCGAAACAATCTTTTCCATGTGATAATTATTACTTTAATTTACTGTTAATCGTTTCACAGTAAAAAAAGAATTTCTATTTTTGGGCGGCCTTTAACCAAATAAATATACTAATGAAACAGGACTGGCTGATACTTTTCTTCCTAGTCGGGGCAATATTTGTTGGTCTGGTGCTTATCCTCTCATGGATTATCGCACCGCGTTCGACAAATCCCCAGAAGTTTGAGCCCTATGAATGCGGCATACCCACACAGGGTGTTACCTGGCTCCAGTTCAATGTCGGGTATTACCTGTTCGCCATTCTTTTCCTGGTTTTTGATGTCGAGACTGTTCTTGTCTTTCCATGGGCTGTTATAATGAAGGAGGTCGGCATGACAGCATTTATCGAGATACTTATTTTCTTCTTTATACTGGGTCTGGGTCTTCTCTACGCCTGGAAAAAACATGCTCTTATATGGGAATAAAAGGAATGAAGAAAGAAGAGTTCAGGGACAACGAAAGCCTTGAACAGCTGAAAGAATCCGGAACAAATATCCTCTTAACAACAATAGATGATGTCATCAACTGGGGAAGAAAGAACTCCCTCTGGCCTCTGACTTTTGCCACAAGCTGCTGCGGCATTGAAATGATGGCTACGGGAGGCGCCCGTCACGATTTCGCAAGATTCGGGATGGAGGTATACAGAGCCAGCCCTCGTCAGGCTGACGTGATCGTGGTTGCCGGAACTATTGTAAACAAGATGGCTCCTGTACTGAAACGCCTCTATGATCAGATGTCGGAACCCAAATATGTAGTGGCAATGGGTGCATGTGCCATCTCCGGTGGACCATTTTTTCTCAATTCATACTGTGTAGTAAAGGGTGTGGAACACATTATTCCAGTTGACGTCTATGTACCCGGATGTCCTCCGCGGCCTGAAGCATTAATATATGGTATGCTGCAGCTCCAGAGAAAAATTGAAACGGAGAATATAAAGTCAAGAAGAAAGCGCAATGCTGAGCACACTTCAGAATAAATAACCAGCAAGACGATGAATAAAGCGGAACTCACAGAGTATATAAAGGCTCTTGATAAAGAGAGCGATGCCAGGGAAGGCAGACAATATGTTGAGGTTACAGTACTACCTGCAAGGCTTCATGAACTTGCAGGGAAGATCAGGGAGAACGAAGAATTAAACTTTGATTTCCTGGTATGCATAACTGGAATGGATTACGGACAGGAACTCGGTGTGGTTTATCATCTGAGGTCGACAAAGCATGGTCATGAGCTGGTTGTGAAAAGCAGAACAGCCGACAGGCAGGATCCTCATCTTGACTCTGTTACAGACATCTGGAAGACTGCCGATTTCCTTGAAAGAGAAGTCTATGACCTTCTGGGAATAAAGTTCACAAATCATCCTGATCTCAGAAGACTCTTCCTCGACAAATCATGGGGATTCCCGCTGAGGAAAGATTATGTTGATGATATAAACATTGTTACGAAGTAGAGTATGGAAGAACAGGTTATTAATTCGGTCATCAACGAGGAGGAGGAATATATAATTAATATGGGTCCACAGCACCCTTCGACGCATGGTGTGCTGCGGCTGGTCGTTTCCCTGAAAGGAGAAACAGTAAAGAATGTGGAACCACATATAGGCTATATTCACAGGGGCATTGAAAAAATGTGCGAGAGCATCACATATCAGCAGATAATTCACCTGACAGACAGGATGGATTATCTTTCTGCACATATAAATAATGAAGCTGTATGCCTCGCTGTCGAAAAAGCCCTCGAAATTGAGATCCCCGACAGGATAAAGGTCATCAGAACAATAATGGCAGAACTGACCAGGATACAATCGCACCAGCTTTTCTGGGGGACATGGGGAATGGACCTTGGAGGTCTGACCTGCTTTTTCTATGGCTTCCGCGACAGGGAAATGATACTCGATATTTTTGAAGAGACCTGCGGCAGCCGGATGATTGTGAGCTATAACTGTCCTGGCGGACTGATGTACGACATTCATCCCAATTTTCAGAAACGGGTTAAAGATTTTATTAAGTACTTCAGGAAGACATTGCCGGAATACGATCAGCTTCTGACAGGAAATGTGATCTTCCGCGAGCGTACCATAGGTATTGGCAGGCTCTCCCTCGAAGATGCCATTTCATATGGAATAACAGGTCCTTCAGGAAGAGCTTCGGGTTTCTCCTGCGATATAAGAAAGCATGAACCATACAGCGCATATGACAGGGTAAAATTCACTGAGGTGCTGTATAGCGATGGGGATACATATCACCGATACCTTGCGAGAATGCAGGAAATGAGGGAATCGATGGATATAATCGAACAGCTCATTGACAACATACCTGAAGGGCCATATGCGGTCAAAATGAAACCGGTCATCAAGTTGCCTGAGGGTGAATATTATCAGAAAGTTGAGACTGCCCGTGGTGAGCTGGGAGTCTATATTGTGAGCGATGGCAACAAGAATCCGTACAGGGTGAAGTTCCGTTCTCCAAACTTTGTGAATCTTTCAGTTCTGAATCACATTGCCAGGGATTTCAAGATTGCAGACCTGGTGGCAATAGGAGGTTCGCTGGATCTGGTGATACCGGATATAGACCGGTAAAGAGTTTGGAGTATCTAAAGTGCCTAGAGTACTTAGAGTTTAAAAAAGGACTGTCGCCTGAAGCCTGATGCCTGGCGCCTTATATATTAAATTAAGATATGACAAAAAGGAATATATATGTTTGATTTTTCGGTAGTAACAAAGTGGATCGATACCGGATTGCATAATTCGATGTCGCCTTTCTGGGCTACAGTTGCGGAGATGCTGATTATCGGAGTTGCCATACTTGTATTTTATGCACTGATAGGGTTATTCCTTGTATACGCGGAAAGAAAAGTATGTGCATTCATGCAGAACAGACTCGGCCCTAACCGCGTGGGGCCATTCGGGATGTTCCAAACAGTAGCAGACCTTACCAAGCTTCTTTTTGTTGAACTTGTTCCAATAAAGAATGCCGATAAATTCCTTTTCAACCTTGCCCCCTTTATTGTTATAATTGCCTCATTCATGGCAATTGGAGCTATTCCTTTTGCGCTGGGGCTTCATGCCATTGATCTCAATATAGGAGTATTGTATGTCATCGCCGTATCTGCTATGGGTGTTATAGGAATTCTTCTGGCTGGATGGTCGAGCAACAACAAATACTCGCTTATAGGTGCGATGCGAAGCGGTGCACAGATTGTGAGCTACGAGCTTTCAGTCGGACTGGCACTGATCACGATAGTAATACTTGCCGGAACAATGCAGCTATCGCAGATAGTTGAAGGACAGAGCGATGGGTGGTTTATCTTCAAGGGTCATATTCCGGCTTTCATTGCATTTGTCATCTTCCTTATTGCGAGCACTGCAGAAACAAACCGGGGACCTTTTGATTTAGCCGAGGCTGAATCGGAGCTCACTGCCGGTTACCATACTGAATACTCAGGCATCAAGTTCGCATTTTTCTTCCTCGCTGAATACATGAACATGTTCATTGTGGCAGCGATAGCGGCAACAGTTTTCCTCGGCGGATGGATGCCATTCCATATAAGAGGCTGGGATGAATTCAACCAGGTGATGGACTATATCCCTACGTTCATCTGGTTCATCGGTAAAACATTCTTCGTGGTGTGGCTAATGATGTGGTTTAAATGGACATTCCCGCGGCTGAGAATTGACCAGCTTCTGACGCTTGAATGGAAATATCTTCTGCCTATTAATCTTGTAAACGTGCTGATAATGGCCCTGATGGTTTTGCTGGGCTGGCATTTTTAAATATTTTATCTCTGTATGAGAAGCATATATAATTATCTGAAAGATATTTTTCAAGGAGTCTGGTCCCTGCTTAAAGGGCTGCAGGTCACAGGCAAATATTTTTTCAGTCCGGGTAAGATTGTCACCCAGAAATACCCGAACAACAGGAAGGATCTTGTGATGTTCGAGAGGTTCAAGGGTGAGGTAGTAATGCCGCATAATGAAAAGAATGAGCATAAATGTACAGGATGCGGCATTTGTGAGATCAATTGCCCCAACGGGTCAATTGAGATCATTTCGAAAATGATTACTACCGACGATGGTAAGAAAAAAAAGGCTATTGAAAAGCATATTTATCGTCTCAGCATGTGCACATTCTGTGCGCTGTGCGTAAAAACATGCCCGTCGAATGCCCTGGCTTTCTCGCAGGAGTTTGAGCATGCCGTTTTCAACAGGGCTTTATTGATTAAGGTGTTGAATAAGCCCGGGTCTCAATTAATGAAAGGAGTCGAGTTATGACAGCAAACCAGATAATGTTTTTACTATTCTCTGTCATCGTAGTGGTTTGTTCTATACTGACAGTCACCAGCCGAAAAATACTGAGGGCGGCGGTTTACCTGCTATTCGTTCTTGTCTCTACCTCGGGTCTTTATTTTATGCTGAATTACCAGTTCCTTGCAGCTGTTCAGCTGACACTTTATGCCGGAGGCATTGTAGTGCTGATAATATTCTCAATACTTCTGACCAGTCACATAAGCCAGAAATTCGAGCCGATAGGCTGGAAGAAATCCGCGTTTTCAGCGCTGGCTGTAATTGCCGGCGCTATTGTAACAATTGTTACAATTCTGGATTTTCGTTTTGCGGCCTCAGGAAAGGCAGCAGTTGAGGCAGACATGAAACTCATAGGCAAAAGCCTGCTGGGGACTGGCTTTGAGGGCTATGCCCTTCCGTTTGAGGTTATCTCAATCCTTCTCATAGCCGCTATGGTTGCAGCAATTGTAATTGCAAAAAAAGGAGGCCCCTCAAGATCAGATTCTCAAACTTTAAAACAGTAATCAGATGAATGCAGGAATACCATTACAATATTTTCTTGTCCTTGCGACGATAATGTTCTTTACAGGGATATATGGCTTCCTCACGCGCAGGAACCTGATCACTATCCTTATGTCGACAGAGCTGATACTTAACTCAGTGAATATCAACTTTATGGCATTCAACCGGTATCTCTTCCCGCATAAGCTTGACGGAATGTTCTTCAGCCTTTTCATCATTGCTGTTGCAGCAGCTGAGGCTGCGGTGGCCATTGCAATAATAATCAATATATACAGGAGGTTCACGACAATAAATGTCGAGGATGTGGACGAAATGAAATTCTGACCCAAATCTACAGGAGAGACCATATATGATAAACTTCTCATATTCAATTTTGCTGCTGGTGATACCCTTTGCGATGTTCCTCATCCTGGGGCTTGGCGGACATAAGTTAAAACCCAGGCTTTCGGGTTTGCTGGGAACAGCAGGACTTGCAATAGTGTTTATACTTTCCTGTATCATTGCATATAGCTATTTCTTTGGCACCCAGGAGAATAGTGAAGGATTCAAGGCGATAATTGCCGCTAACACAACATGGCTGCGATTCAATGACAATCTGCATATCGATATTGGAGTTCTGCTTGATCCGATATCCGTCATGATGCTGATTGTTGTCAGCACAGTCTCTTTTATGGTGCATATTTACAGCCTTGGTTATATGAAAGGGGAAAGAGGCTTCGAGCGCTTCTTTTCATTTCTTTCGCTTTTTACATTTTCTATGCTGGGACTTGTTGTTGCCCCCAATATATTCCAGATGTACATTTTCTGGGAGCTTGTGGGCATCTCTTCATACCTTCTGATAGGCTTCTATTATCAGAAGCCTTCTGCAGTGGCTGCTTCGAAGAAAGCATTCATAGTAACCCGCTTCGCCGATATGGGGTTCCTTATTGGCATTCTGATGTTGTCATTTTATACAAAAACCTTTGACTTTATTTCGCTTACAGATCCTGCAGGACCTGCGATTGCACAGAAAGGCGGAGCAACCTTCATGGGTCTTTCAGTGATTACATGGTCGATGATCTTTGTCTACATGGGAGGTGTCGGTAAGTCGGCAATGTTCCCGTTTCATATCTGGCTTCCCGATGCCATGGAAGGCCCCACACCGGTATCTGCCCTTATCCATGCGGCCACTATGGTTGTTGCCGGTGTCTATCTCGTAGCCAGGCTGTTTCCAGTATATGCCATGGCAGCTCCGGAAGCTCTCAAAATAGTTGCCTATGTGGGGGCATTTTCTTCGCTCTTTGCCGCGGTAATTGCCTGTACACAGACTGACATTAAAAGGGTCCTCGCCTACTCCACCATGTCGCAGATCGGCTATATGATGCTGGCCCTTGGCGTTTCAGGCTATGGCAGCCATGAAGGTCTTGGTTTCATGGCTTCTATGTTCCATCTGTTCACACATGCCATGTTCAAAGCGCTTTTGTTCCTTGGCGCCGGTGCGATCATCCACGCCGTTCACAGTAACTTCATGACAGATATGGGGGGCCTTCGCAAGCACCTTCCTATCACTCATTTAACATTCCTGGTAGCTTGCCTCACGATTGCAGGCGTACCACCTCTTGCAGGCTTCTTCAGCAAGGATGAAATACTGACGGCAGCATTCGATAACAACAAATTCCTGTTTGCAATTGAGTATGCGGTTGCCGGGCTCACGGCATTTTACATGTTCAGGCTCTATTTCAGTATTTTCTGGGGAAAAGAGACACATTATCACCATACTCCACATGAAGCTCCTTTGACGATGACAATCCCGCTTATCGTTCTGGCAACCGGCTCGGCGCTTTCCGGCTTCATTCCTTTTAGCAGGCTTGTCACAAGCGATGGTCTGCCATTTGAATCACATATAGAATGGAGTGTTGCGATCCCATCAGTGCTTATCGGACTTATAGGAATTTCAGTTGCCTGGGTCATGTACAGCAAGAGTACCAGTCTTCCGGACAAGGTTGCATCTGCTTTCAGGTTAGGCTATAAATGGGCATACAACAAATTCTATATAGATGAGATCTATCTTTTTATCACAAAGAAGATAATATTCAGGTACATATCAGAACCTGTAGCATGGTTTGACCGTCACATTGTTGACGGTACCATGAACGCCATAGCAACTGTTACACAGGTAACTTCCTTCAGGATAAGGAATTTCCAGTCAGGACAGCTTCAGAAGTATGCCTTTGTATTTATTTCAGGGGTCATATTGCTGGTTTTACTTATT
>Ga0209450_10000405_pt1 | contig 22363 bp, 25 predicted proteins | sample FrelakmetLWP11LW_FD_187149 | JGI IMG/M metagenome (GOLD analysis project Ga0209450, IMG submission 187149) | Freshwater lake sediment microbial communities from the University of Notre Dame, USA, for methane emissions studies - LWP11 LW (SPAdes)... | ecosystem: Environmental > Aquatic >...
GACCAAATATGCACTACCGCATATAAGAGAGACAATTATAAACCTAGCCAGCGGAGCGGCCTCTCATCCGGTGGTTGATTTGAGTGTGTATTGCGCGACTAAACACGGCGTAAGGGGATTTACAGAGGTTTTGGCACTAGAGCAAAAGGGTATTAATGTGTATTCGGTAAGTCCAACAATGACATCGACCGAAATGACTGATTATCATGGAATGCCCGCAAGCAAAGTTGCAGAAGTAATATTACAAACCACAATTGACGGATATGAAAATGAAAGTGGAGCCGATATAAAAGTATGGGAAGTATTAAACAAAAAGCCAGCTTTTATGGGAAATAATTAATTTATTCAAGGAAATAACTATGCAAAAAGAGAGTAAAAAAAATGAACTTGAAACTGCCGACTTCGCCGCCGGCTGTTTCTGGAAGCCAGAAGAGCATTTTAGTAGTTTAGATGGTGTCAAGGACACCAGGGTGGGATATGAGGGAGGCTATATGCCCAACCCCAAGTATGAACAAGTTTGCGCACTAGAAACCGGACATGCCGAGACAGTGCAGGTAGATTTTGATCCAAGGGTTGTTAGCTATGATAAATTGTTAGATGAGTTTTTTAAGATTCATGATCCGACCCAAATTAATCGACAGGGCCCGGACATCGGGGAGAATTACAGAAGCGCGATATTCTATCATAATGACGAGCAGAAAAAACTCGCTCTTGATAAAATAAAGAAGCTTGATAAATCAAAGAAATATTCTAAGCCGATAGTTACTAGGGTAGAGCCTGCCAAAGATTTCTATAGGGCAGAGGAATACCACCAGCAGTATTTGAAAAAAAGAAATATGGGAATATTATTTAATTAAGGGAGGCATTATGCGCTTAAAACATCGTTCACTATTTTTAATAACACTATTAACAATTATTACCTTTGGAATTTACCAGATTTATTGGTATTTCATCACAAAAACCGAGATGAATGTATTAAATGGCAAAGAATACAAAGTTCCTTTCTTTCTTTGGTTCTTTATACCAATTATAAATATCTGGTGGTTTTGGCGTTTCGCAAAAGCAATTGAGAAATCTACTAAAGGCAACGTTGGACGATGGACTGCATTTTTTGCACCAGTATTATTATCTGCACTAGCGGGGGTAACCTTATTTATCGTATTTGGACCAAATAATGTTGGAGGTCTATTAACTCCTTCAAGGCTTGTCTACTCGTTGGCAGTTATTGTAGCTAGCTTGCTGCCTATATATTATTTCCAGTCGAATTTGAATAAATACGCCAAGTAGTAGGCTCTTTGCTGTAATATATATTTTATGGACTCAGAAAAATTCGATATTACTCAGATTTACCCCAAGCTCTATAAAGCAACCCAAGGCAAAGTAGATGTTATTGACGTACCTATGCTAAGGATTCTAGCTGTTTCGGGAGATGGGGATCCGAAAGGGCCTTTATTCCAGGAGTCGGTAGATGCAATTTATTCTGTAGCGTATGCAATTATGGCGATGCCAAAGAGTGGTATTCAGGTGGAGGGCTTTAGTGATTTTAAAGTTCCGCCACTAGAGGCACTTTGGAGTATGCGAAGTGGGCAGACTTTTGATTTAACTAAAAAAGATGACTTGCTATGGGAGATATTTATAGTCGTCCCAGGTTTTGTAACCCAAAAGGTTGTAAACATGGCAATTATTAAGGCTCAAGAGCACAAAGAAAATCGTAGACATCAAGACTTGCACATATCTTCGCTTCAAGAAAAGAAGTGTGCTCAAACACTTCATGTCGGGTCCTATGCAACCGAAGCCAAAGACATTGAAATCCTGCACAAATCCATTAAAAGACGCGGCTATAAGCCTTCAGCGCGACATCATGAGATTTATTTAAGCGATCCAACAAGAACTAAAACTGGTCGATTAAAGACCATCTTGCGTCAGCCAATTATAAAAATTTAACGGTCTTTATTTTTTGGTTGCTCAGGCTTTTTAGAAATTGCAAAAATAAGCATTGCTAGTCCACTAAGTCCTAGTAACAGAACAAATATAGTCTTGCCAGCCTGTGATTGAAACGCATTGAGTTCAAACAATAGCATTAATAAGCCAAACATAATCATTCCAAAAGCAAACCCGCTTTCTCTAGAGCTTCCTGCAGAAAATGCCATTATGCCAATTAGTACAATAAGTATCGGCCAATACTGGCCTAGGAAATTATAACTACTCAAAAATCCGAGTAGATCGATAAGTACAACAATCGCAATTAATAAAAAAATTAGTGCGAGACCAATACTTAGAAAATTATTTTTCTTCATAGTAATACTAATATAATACTTTGAAAGTTTTTATACAAACAGCGTAAGTGATATTATAAAAGTTATGAAATCCAAAAAACTAAGCCCTACAAACATATTAATTATTTCAATAGTCGCAATTGTTGCTGTCCTAGTAATAATTTTTGCAGTCATACAAAGTAGTTATTCTACAAAAATAAAAAGCATTACCGTAACTGCCAACTCTGGGCCGGTATCTCCAGAATTCCAGCAAACCCAGACCATTAGCATTAGTAAAGATAGCTGTGAATTCACAACCATTAAAATTCAAAGTCAGCAGACCACCACCGAGCCATGTAAGGTTTTGGCTGGCAAGTTTGAAGAGATACAAAAAGAAGCAGCTACTTATGATCTTTTAGGTAAAGTCCTGGCGAATCAAAAAGATAGCGAGAACGATCTACTGGGCGGCAAAGAATACACCATTCAAGTTACATTAAACGATGGCTCAACATTTAAAACTGTGGCCGATAATAACTTCATACAAAGCTTAGAGCCATTTTTTGATAATCTAAATATTTACGTTCCGTTTTTTTCCAGAATAGGGTTGTGATTACTTCTTAGCTTTTAGCTTTTTAGAAATGCTTTTCGAAAGAGTACTGTATGTTTCTTTTACTTTTTCAGAGTTAATTAAGAAGTGTATTAATAGGGCAATTGCAGCGATAACAATATACAACCAGGCAAAGCCCCTGACTAAGCCGAGGTAGTTATTGATTATGCCGTTTACTAAGTTGTCGATTGCTGTGCTCTCAGCCGCATTACCAGTGCTAGGCAAGAAAGAATTAGCTATAGGCGGCACGACATAGGTAATTAACAAAACAACTGCTCCAGCAACTCCTACGGACCAGTAAATGGAACTTAGGATCTTGCTTAAACTCTTTCTGTTTAAAAGCACAATTCCAATAATACTTAATAGTGCAATTACCCATAAAATGTTAGTTGTAGCATTTATGCCTTTGTAGGCATTTCTAATTTTAAGAAATACAGCAATTGGCGAATTAGGCTGTTTTTCTACATTAACTATTATCACATCGTCTGGCACTGACTTAATGAAATCAAGCGTAGTAGATGTTAGCGACTCGGATAGGCCCAGCTTTGGCAAATACTGCTCAGCCTCTGCTTTAAATGTAGTTGTGTCAAATTCTATCTTTTTAGTCGCAAGATCAGCGGCTTTACTGCTTAGCTTGTATAAATTAACAAGTCCAGGTTCAGTAATTTTTGCCACATTTTCTGGCGTTACTACAATATCTATAACCTTATTAACCAAAGCAGTTTTTAAGAAATTACTCTTAATGCTTTCAGGTAGGTTATTTCTAAGCTCAACCTTGGTAAGTTCGGTAATATTTTCAATTGCCGATGATTCTTTTAAGAATAAATATGCTTTTGCACCAGTAGCAAAGTTGTTTCTAAAAACAGTAAAAATACTGCCCAATACTAACACGATGGTTAGTATTGAAAGCAGTACTCTGTTCCAGCCATTATGGGCTTTAGGAGTATTTTTTTCTGTCATAATTATTTTTTAGTTTTAGGGTAGAAGAATAGGCCGGTTATTCCAAGAACTACACCAACAATGATTGAATAGAAGCCTACAGCCCAGATAATATCTAGGATACCTTCAAGTGGATTATTAAGTACATAGATTCCAAATAGTAGGGCAATAATTCCTACAAGTACAAACAAAATTCTAGCACCTGCTTCAATTTTTGAAGCAAAGCCTACATAAATATCTGAGATACCAAATACCAATGCCCAAATTGCAATTAATATAGCAATAATAGTGGCAGTCACGCCTGGCCTTACCAGCAAGAAGATACCTGCGGCCACGCCAAGCAAGCCTAAAATAACTGTTAGAACAGCACTTTTGTTTGATTTTTCAAAGGCTGGCTCAAAAAGTGTAGCGAAGCCTAAAATTAGAATATTCAGTGCAAATAGTATGACTAAAACATACAAAGTAAGTCCTGGCCAAATCAAAAGAATTGCACCAAAAAACATATTCAATAGCGCCCTTAATAATATTGCGTTTCTCGATGGTAGTACAGCGAGCTCCATTTACTCCTCCTTATTTATAATATAATTGTAATCCATTGGGTTTGTTTTGTGAACACCCAATTACCCGTTTTAGGTATTAAATGATATCTTAATCTCTACTGGCGCCGAAGATTCGCAATAAGAATAAAAATAAGTTAAGAAAGTCTAAGTAAAGACTTAGAGCGCCGAGCACAGCAAGATTGCCGGCATTTCCGAATTGAGCATAAATCTTTTTAATCTTTTGAATATCATAGGCGGTGAGACCTAAAAATATGACAACGCCTAAGTATGAAATTATCAGCTCTAAGCCAGTTGACTTTAAAAAGATATTGACTATACTTGCGATAATTATGCCAATTAAGCCCATAAAAAGAAGCATTCCTAGCTTGCTAAGATCTCTCTTGGTTGTGTAGCCAATAAGTGCCATTATCGCAAACATTGAAGCGGTAATGAAAAATACTCGCATAATAGAGGTTGAGGTGTAGGTTAAAAATATAATTGAGAATGTTACCCCGACAGTTGCGGCGTAAGCCAAAAATAGACCTCTGGCGGCAGTAGCTGAGAGCTTCGTGATTCGCGCACTCAGATAAATCACAAGTCCCAACTGTAAAATCACAAGCCCAATAAGCGCGATAGGATTGTAGAAAATAGCTTTTACGCTATCTCCAGCGGCAGCTATTAAATACCCCACAATACCGCTCAAAGTTAGTCCTGCAAACATCCAAGCAAATATACCTGATAAATAATTAGCAAAAGCTACCGATTCTTTTTTAGTATGCTTTACAACTTCTTCCATTATTTTTTACCTTTCTTTTTAGGATTCTTAGTAAATTTCTTATTTTTGGGTTTTGAATCTTTAACCGCATTATATCCCGTAATAATACCAACTACCAGAGAATATGCCCCAATCGCCCAGACGATTGCCAGGCTACCTTCAATTGGATTAAAGAGTATAAAAATTGCAAAAACAATCGAAAGCGCTCCGGCTATGTAAAACAGCCAGCTCTGGGATTTTTTAAGCTCGGTCAGCTTAAAACCCAATATAAGATCAATTATTCCAAACATCAACGCCCAAGCGGCAAATATTATCGTAAGAACGGCAACTCCTGCTAAGGGCCTAGTTAATAGATACAATCCCAAAACAATACTTAATACCCCAAATAGCGCAGTTAAAAACGCATGCTTGTTACTTTTGTCGATGGTTGGTTCAAACACCATAAAAAGCCCAACGATTAAGAGGTTTATGGAAAAGGCAATTGCTAAAATCCATAGTGTAAGGCCTGGGAAAAACAAAAGTAAAATACCGAAAATAATATTAGTAATACTTCTTAAAAGCATAGAGTTGTAGCTTGGCTTTTTTATGATTTTCATGGACAGTTCGCTCATAAGTAAATTATAGCACTTTTATTTATTAAATATTTAGTTTTGAGTAGATGTACCAGATTGAGTAAGCTTTTCGGCGTAGTCTGAGCCCAAGATGATATCGATATCTTCTGCGCCTGGCCTAGTACTAACATCACCCTGAGTGGCTTTTACGCCCAATAAGTCCTCAAAGTATTTTATAGTGTTTGGCTTTTTGCCGTTAGTGTAGTCGATAATTTGAGAGGTAGTGTAGTCTTTTGTCTGAGCATTTGTTATTGATAGTACCTCGATTGGAAGCCCCGAATTAGTTAATTTAATATCAAGCTTTCCTGCAAGTCCAACTGTTGTGGTGCCGTTTTGAATTACAATCCTTGGCTCTTCCGACCAAATTGGCCCCACCTTAAATATATTCTCAACAAATTTTTTAATATCATCAAAATTTCCGGCCGAAGGCAATAGATCGCTACTACTTGGGTCTGATTTTAAGAATCCGTTTGGCTTAATCGAGAACACTACATCAAAGATGTTTTCTTGCGAGATGTTCTTACTTAGATCATAGGCTCTTTGGATTTCAGAAAGACTCATATCAGTTTTGATGTTATTAGAAAATGCATTAATCAAATCATTGAGCTTTTTTGGATTAGATAATGTTTCCATACTCATTGCTTTGGTGCGTATTGCCTGCAAAACTTCCTGTTGTCTTAGGGCACGGCCAAAGTCATCACCACAAGTTCCTTTACGGCAACGTGCATACTTAAGTGCAGTTGCACCATCCATTTTGGTAGGGCCGGCAGCTATCTTGAAGCCACAGCTCTTGTATTGGTTTTTATCGCATGGGTATTCAGGATCGCTTAAAGGCTCTTTAACGTCTATATCGATTCCGCCTACAGCATCAACAGCTTCCTTGAGTCCGGTAAAGTTGGCTTTTACGTAATAATCAATTGGCACGCCGAAGTTTTCCTCGACTGTCTTTTTGGTAACTTCAACACCACTACCTTTCTTTTCTTCTTCGCCAGCAGCATTGGCATAGTTCATTTTGGCGTAGCCCTTTTCAGGTATGTAAACACGGGTATCGCGCGGAATGCTTATCATTGCTACTTTATTTTCTCTGGTATCTAAGCTAACGATCATATTGGTATCGGCTAGGGTTTCACCATCATGGCCGGGGTCACCAACCCCCATCAAAAGTACATTAACTCTTCCGCGGTCTTCGCCTTTGAGTTTAGTATTAAATTTGAACGGATTAGTGCTAATCTTTCCGGCTTTCAAAAATAAATAACCAAAAATACCGCCACCAACAAGAATTAAGAATAGAAATGTGAATAAAATTGTCTTTTTAATTCTTTTTTTTCGCTTGGCTTTCTTGCCTTGGTCGGATTTCTTGGCGGGTTTATCTAGTAAATTTGAATTGTTCATAGGGTCTAGTTCACTAGCCAGGTTTTTTTCTGAATCATCGCCCATGTGTTCTTCTGGGTCATATACAAAATCAGGTTCAGTTTCTTTTTGTTTGGCCTTTTTTGGGGCCTTGTCTGATTTTTCTGGCATACAGACTATTATAACGCCTTTGAACAAATAATGTGACTAGTAATTTAAGCGAATTTATGCTATTATATGTGCTCCTGCTACAAAAAGGAGCAAAATTGGATATCCGAAAAAGGATTCCTATCTCACCAACCTGCCCAGCCCACATGAAAACCTGTCAGGACTGTGCATGGGGATTTGTAACACCGGATGGCCGTGGCCAGGGTGAACCGATTGACGAACAGATTGTCGAAAGCGCAAATAAGATTGGTGATTACACAAGTTCTTGTGGCGAGGTAGCAATTTACCAGCTTGCAGATGGTAAGATTGGTGCCATTAGGTCAAATCTTTTTTGGCCAGCAAGACGCGAGATTAAAGCGTACTCAAGGTACATGAAGGCAAACAGCCTCATTCATCTAGACCCTGAGCTTGCCATCTGAAATACTTAAAGGGCCGATGTTATTCATATCGGCCCTAATTATATTGAACTAATTATGAATATCTGGAAAAAATTACAGTCTAATAAAAAGCCTTTCTACGTACTCGCACCCATGGATGATGTGACCGATACGGTGTTTCGGCAAATTGTCGCAAAGCATTCACCGGCCGATTTAATGATGACCGAGTTCGCAAATGCCGACGGATATTGTAGCGAGGGTAGGCAAGCAATTATGAATCGGCTTAAATATAATCCCAAAGAAGGCCCAGTGGTGGCACAAATTTGGGGTATTGATGCGAAAAACTATTACACTATGGCCAAAGATGTGAAGGATATGGGCTTTGTTGGAGTTGATATCAACATGGGCTGCCCAATTAAAGATATGATAAAAAAGGGTGCTTGCAGCGCTATGATTCAAAACCAAACCCTAGCCGCAGAAGTAATAGCCGCTACCAAAGAGGGGGCAGGGGATTTGCCAGTGAGCGTTAAGACCCGGGTGGGGTTTGATAAAATCGACACTGAAAATTGGATTGGATTTTTACTAGGACAAAAATTGGATGCATTAATTGTTCATGGCAGAACCAGAAAAGAAATGAGCAAGGTTCCTGCTCATTGGGAAGAAGTCGCAAAGTCGGTAGAGCTACGCAACGAAATCGCACCAGACACAGTTATTGTTGGTAATGGCGACATTTTGAGCCGAGAAGATGGCGACAGCAAAGCCGAGCAGACCGGCGTGGATGGTGTAATGATAGGCCGAGGAGTATTCCAAAACTTGTTTGTGTTTGAAAAAGAAGCTAGAAAACACACCCAAAAAGAGATGTTATACATAATGGCTGAGCATATAAAATTGCATGAAAAGACTTGGGGCGAACATAAGTCTTATGAACCGCTTAAGAAGTTTTATAAGGTTTACATCAATAATTTCGACGGTGCTGCAAAGCTCCGTGCGAAGTTTATGGAAACAAAAAACGTAAAAGAAGCACTTAATTTAATCGAAAACGCTTCGAGTAGTGTAGAATAAATTTATCGAGATACAAAAGGAGGATTGATTGAGTAAAAAAAGCCACGCGAAACATGAACATAAGAACAAGGCTAAGCATCAAGCTGAGTCTTACGAGAAGCCGCATGAAGATTATCAGGCGGGACCGCTTGGCGATGTAATAATCGGCGTCTTGATTTTGGGTCTTGGCCTGTTTTTTATAATACCTTTCTACTCATTGATACCTGCAGTTGGACAGATTTTCGTATTGTCTGCATTTTTTGTAGTTATTCTGGCCTTTTCCGCATTTGTATGGCGAAAACGCCGACGCAATAAATAATTCAAATAAACAAAAAGAGCCGCCTATGGAATAAATCCATAAGCGACTTTTTAATTACATGATAATGGTTCCCCTCTGCGGGTAGAGCAGGATCTCATTGAGACCACCAATCCGACCACCGTCGTAAACCACAATTTTCATGTCGTTATCGCCAGCCATGGTTGCCGCCGTCGAATCCATCACCTTCAAGTCTTTTTCGATGATGTCCTTGTGGCTGAGGTAGCTAAAGCGCGTGGCATTTGGGTTGGTCTTGGGATCTGAATCGTAGACTCCATCGACACCGTTCTTGGCCATAAGCACCGCATCGGCTTCGAGCTCGGTGGCGCGAAGCACAGCAGCAGTGTCGGTGGTGAAGTACGGGTTGCCCGTTCCGCCAGCCAGAATTACAACTCGGCCTTTTTGCATGTGCCGTGTTGCCCTGCGACGAATGTAGGGCTCGGCAACCTTGTTGGTCTCAATCGCGGTCATCACACGAGTTTTCTGGCCAAGCTTTTCGAGCCTGTCCTGAAGCGCAAGGCCATTCATCACGGTCGCGAGCATGCCGGCGTAGTCGGCGTTGGCTCGGTCCATCTCCGGGTGCTGAGTACCGCGCCAGAAGTTGCCGGCACCAATCACAATCGCAATTTCGATACCCAGCTTTTGCCTGGCATCGGCAATCTCCTGAGCGAACCGCAGGGCGGTGGAGTCATCCACGCCCCAGCCGTTGCTGCCCGAGAGAGCCTCACCACTTAGCTTGAGTAGGACTCTTTCGAATCCCGAAAAAATGCTTTCATTCATTTCGATATCTAGCAATCTTGGCTGTAGATAGTCAGGTTCCATGCTCCTCCTTTGGTCCGTGAGCATTGCTATTAGTTTTATCAGATGTGAGCTTGGGTTGCAAGCTAAAGCGTATCTGGAAAAATAAATTGTTTCTTGCTATAATCACACATTATGTCGAGCAATATTTTTGTACTACTGTATTACAAATTCACACCCGTTAAGAATGCCAAATTCGAAGCCCAGCAACACAAGCTAGTTTGCCAAGGCATAGGGCTTAAGGGCCGTATCCTTATTGGTGAAGAGGGGATCAACGGAACTGTAGCCGGAACCCGTGCCCAATTAAAGCAATACACCGAGTATATGGACAACCACCCATACTTTTCTGGTATTGTATTTAAGCGTTCGAGCGCCCCTAAAATGCCTTTCCCTAAAATGATCGTTAAATACCGCAAAGAAATCGTTACCCTAGGTAAAGACGTAGATCTTAAAAAGACTGGCAAATACCTAACCCCAGAACAAATGCATGAGCTATTTGAAAACAACGAAGATATGGTTGTTGTAGATATGCGCAATAATTACGAATGGGAAGTAGGCCGATTCGAGGGTGCCATCCAGCCCGACACCGTGCGTTTTTACGAACTGCCAGAAAAGGTAAAGAACCTTAAGATTGATAAAGACAAAAAGGTCGTTACCTATTGCACCGGCGGAATCCGCTGCGAAAAGGCCACCGCGCTACTTGCCGAAGAGGGCTTTACTGATGTCTATCAGCTAGAAGGCGGAATCGTTAAGTATTTAGAAAAGTACCCAGACGGGCACTTTGTAGGTAAAAACTTTGTGTTTGACGACCGAATGGTTACCAATACCGATACAAATAGTGGCGAAAAGGTCTTGGGCAAATGCGCGCATTGCAAAAAGGCGAGCGATCGCTACATTGATTGTGCCAAGCCAGACTGCCACCAGCTATTTATTTGTTGCAAGGATTGCGATAAATTGCACAAGGGCCTCTGTCCAGTTGCTGTTAAAGATTTGGCAAAGAAATAATTATATTTTTAAGTTCTTCCTTCACAACTTTCCTATCATCCCAAGGGCTGGATTTGCCACCTATCACAATTGATTGTTCAGCGCCTTTGCCGGTAATCAGTACCAAATCATCTTTCTTGGCTAACTCTAGGGCTTTGCGGATACCTTCGCGTCGGTCGGGGATAATAAACATACTTTTGTCTTCCTTGGCACCAGCCTTAAGCGCACCCTTTTTGATGTCATTAATAATATCCATCGGGTCGTCTTCGTAGGGGTCAACATTGCTTAGAATAATTATGTCCGAGCCTTTGGCGCAGATTTCGCCCATTTCGGGGCGCTTGGCACTATCGCGGCCGCCACCCTCGGCACCGAGTATGGTAATGACTTTGGCACCCTTGGGCTTCATGTCTTTGGCGCTTTCCATGAGGGCATTCATACTGGCTTGCTCGTGAGCGTAATCGACCACGACGGTAAAAGGCTGTTTGCCTTCGATAACTTCCATACGGCCTGGGATGGTGGGGAGTTTGCTAAGGCCGGCAGAGATGGCTTTTTTATTGGCACCCAGGGCTGAGGCGGTGGCGATGGCGCCGGCGGCATTGATGGCGTTGATTTTGCCTAGTATCTTAACCTTGTAATTGGCGCCGTTAATATCAAAGCTAATGCCGTTTTGAGTATCGGCCACATCAGTAATTTTGTAGTCCGCATCGGCCTTGGTTCCGAAAGTTAGCTTTTTATCCGCCTGGAATATTAGGTAGTCTTTGGCATGTTTGTTGTCGGTGTTAGCAATAATCATCTTGGGCGTTCGGGCCAGATCAATCGTCTTTCGTTTGGAGTGGGTAAGGCGCTTAAACACACGCTTGTTGTGTTTGTGCAATGTTTCCATACTAAAGTCATGCGCAGCCATTAGTTCCTTGGTTACATTAGTAAATACCAACACATCAAAATTTATACCAACGTGGCGGTATTGGGTTTGGCCTTCAGAAGGCACCTCCATAATTACGTATTTGCATTTCATATTGGCCATCTTGGCTAAGATCTTTTGCATAACAAACGCACCTGGCATGGTCATGTGGTAGGGGTTCATTTCTTCTTTACTGCCATAGCGTATATTGGCAGTACCGATTAAACCGACCTTGTTGCCATCGGCGCTTAATATAGACCAAAGCATATTGGCAGTGGTGGTTTTGCCTTTACTGCCGACAATACCTATAACTATCATCTTTTCGCTGGGCTTTTTATACTTTTGGGCCGCAGCGATTGATTCTGTGTAGTGAAAAAAGTTGATCAATGATTTGGGGATAATCGGCTGAACAACTTTTTTAAGTGCTTTTTTCATAACTACATTATAACCTTATAGGCTCAGATAATTAAACATTTGCTATACTAATTGAGATGAAAAAAAATATCCTGATGTGCGCGCCAACATACTTTGGTATCGAATACGAGATTAATTCCTGGATGCATACTGAAAATGATGTAAATAGGACTATTGCCCAGAAGCAGTGGGAGGATTTGTATGACATTTATTCTAATAAGCTAGGCTGGAATGTGAATTTGGTAGAGCCAATTAAGGGTCTTCCGGATATGGTCTTTGCGACTGATTGTTGCTTAATAAAAGATGGCAAAATACTGCTTAGTAATTTTCGTTATCCTGAGCGCCAGCCGGAAACTCAACATTTTGAAAAGTGGCTGCACGAAAATGGCTACACAAACACCAAGCACGCCGAGCATATCTTTGAGGGTGGGGGAGATAATATGGTTTGTGGTGATATTATTTTGGCTGGTCACGGCTTCCGTTCCGATGCCGGAGCGGCCGATGAAATGGCTGAATATTTTAACTGCAAGGTGGTGAGCTTAAAAATAATCGACCCAGACTTCTACCATTTGGACACATCGCTGGCCGTTTTGTCTGATGACACGGTGGCTTATTATCCTGGCGCAATTGATGAAGAGAGTAGGGAAAAGCTCAGGCGAGCAATTCCTAATCCAATCGAAGCCACGCATGAAGAAGCCAAAGGGTTTGGGCTAAATGCAGTAAGTGATGGGAAAACAATCATAACCAGCAATGAATCTGAAAGCTTGATGCAAAAGTATCGTGATGCTGGCTTTAATGTCATTGGCACTTCAATACTGGAATTTCGTAAATCTGGTGGGGGAATCAAGTGTTTGACACTGGATTTGCACTAAGCACTAGCGCTTTATAAAACTTTTATTTATACTAAATAGTAACTATGGATCCACAAAACAATCCGCTTAATAACACGCAGGGGGATGACGTGCCAGCTGGTGATACTGCCTTGCCATCGGGGGGCTCTACTTTTCAGCCGCAAGATAATCCAGCAGGTGCTGGAGCAACAACGCCTCCAACTCCGGGCTGGCAAAATGATGCCGCAGCTGATGCAGCAGGGGTTTATGGAGCTCCTCAGCCAGACCAAGCATCGACAATGCCACCAAATCCGCTAATGGCTTCAGATCAGCCTGCCCAGACTCCAAACCCAACCGACACAATGAACCAAGATTTTCAGCAAGCTAGCCAAATGGCAGCGCCAACAGCAGCGCCCACACCTGAGCCGATTCAGCCAGGTGCAGACGCAAGCTCAACTATGCCGCCAAACCCATTAATGGCCACAGACCAGCCCGTATCGCCAGCTCCACCAGTATCCACAATGCCTACTAGTGCTCCTTCGGCACCAACCGAGCCTGCTCCGATGGCTCCGGCCCCAGAAGCACCTGCTATGCCTACGACAGAGCCACTACCGGCTAATGATATGGGCGGATCACTACCACCAGACGTACCTGGCTCAATGCCAGAGGCGCCACAGCCAATGCAAAATGAAGTTCCAATGCTAGAGCAAGAACCTGCCGGAATGCCAGCTCCAAGGCTTGCGCCTGAGCCAGCGCAGGGTGGTTTGCCTGGTTCGGCTCAACTTGGTGCAGCTGCTGCCGGTATGGATCAGACAGCAATGCAGAATACTGCAATGGGTGGAAATATGGGTGCATACGGTCCACCACCAAAGAACAACAAGAAGATAATTTTTATAGTCTTTGGTGCAGTCTTGGGTGTGTTAATAATTTCTGTGGCAATTGGCGTCTTAATTTCTACTAGAAGACAACCAGCCCAAACAATAGATAATGCTCCAAGTACTGAAACAGTTCAGGAGGCCCAGGTTCCAACACCATCTTCTGGACCAGCAACACCCCCAGCTGGCTATGCAACTATTGAAAAGCAATGTTATACTTTTGCTTTGATTCAACCAAATGCAGTTCCGGAAGGGGATTCTTGTACTTTTGCAAGATCAACCTTTGGGCAGAAGGCATCTAGTATTATCAGTGTTGATACCACCACCACCCCATATAAGACAATTGACGAATTTTTAGAAGTTTTTAGACAGGACAAATCGATTGATTCCGAAGAGGATATAAAATTAGACAATTTTGATGCAAAGCAAATAATCTATAAATTTAGCGATGGTAAAACTTATTCATTTGTTGCAGCGCTTTTGACCGGCAAAAATTATCAGCAGGATGGCAAATCAGTAACTGGAATAGGGATAACAACTAGCTATCAGGATACTTTTTCAAAAGAAGTTACTAAAAATGTGATAGATACTTGGCGCTTTAAGTAGCTTGAGTTTTTATTAAATTATTGCTATATTTAACAGTTCAAGGATATGAAAGGGGGAGCTTTGTCGCACTACGAAGAGGACAAAGCCAAAGAAAAAGCCATAGCCAAACTCGAATCTCTCAAGACAGCCAGATCATCCCAGATGAAGCGGTACTGGGTGGCTTACAACAAGCTTTCATCGCAGCTCGGGCTCGATGAAATTCTTGAAAAGTTCTGCAGGAATAGAGACTCGGTTATGTACTCGAACTGGCGCAACAACGGAAGCTACTTCCTTAGCGACGACAATGTTCGAAGAGTCTTCAATGAGTTGATTTCATCAATTAGAGTTGAAGACGAAAGAATTAATCGGCCAAGTTTCGCCAAAAACTTCGGCTGAGTTTTGCACCCCTTATGGGGTGCTTTTATATTTGTTTGCTAAATTCATTCTATATGCGACTATAATAGGGTTATGAATGACGTTGAAGAAGTTAAATCTCGGCTAGATATAGTTGATGTAATAGGCGGCTATGTTCCGCTCAAACAAACTGGCAAAAGCTTTAAAGGCTTGAGCCCGTTTAAAGCTGAAAAAACCCCTTCTTTTATAGTCAGCCCAGACAAAAACATCTGGCATGATTTTAGTAGCGGCAGAGGCGGAGATGTTATTACTTTTGTAATGGAAATGGAAGGCCTGAGTTTTCCCGAAGCTTTGGAGATGCTTGCCAAGCGTGCCGGAGTAAAGCTTAAGCCTCGCAGTCAAAACTCACCCAACAGTCCTTCAAAGTCAAAGCTTTATGATGCACTAGATATCGCCATGGCGTTTTTTCATATCATGCTCTCCAAAAGTGATAAACCTAAAAAATATTTTTTAAGCGAGCGTGGCTTAAGCGCTGATACAATTAAAAAATTTAAACTAGGTTATTCGCCAGATAGCTGGGACTCATTACGAAACCATTTGAATAAAAAGGGCTTTAAGGACGAAATTTTAGTTAGGGCTGGATTATGTGCTCAAGGAAATAATGGCAGAGGGGCGTATGATCTGTTTCGTGGTAGAGTAATGTTTCCAGTATTTGATTCCCAAAACAGGCCTATCGGATTTTCAGCACGAGTATTGGGTGAAGAAAAGGCTGCAAAATATATCAACACCCCACAGACCGACATTTACAATAAGAGCTTGGCGATATACGGATTAGCTCAGGCCAAAGAATCAATTCGCGAAAATGATAGCGTGGTGATTGTGGAGGGCAATATGGACGTACTGGCTCTATATAATGCTGGCTATAAGAACGTAGTTGCTTGTAGCGGCACTGCTTTTACAGAGCTTCAGCTTAAGCAATTGTCTAGGCTAACAAAAAATATTTTACTGTGCTTCGACAGCGACGAAGCTGGAATTAACGCGACACTTAGAGCAATTGAGATAGCTGCAAATACAGATGTTAAATTAGATGTAATTAACCTAGGTGGCGCAAAGGATCCCGATGAGCTTCTTAAAAAAGACCCCAACTTATGGGAGGATTCTTTGAAGACAGCCAAATACGCACCGGATTTTTTAATCGATTTTGCAAAAAATAAATTTGGCATATCAACCGCACCAGGTAAGAAAAATTTTACTGAATTTATTTTGCCATTACTAAGATCACTCAAAAATGAAATTGAAATTCAACATTACACCAAAAAGATTGCTCAGCTATTGGATGTTAGTGAAGACAGTATAAAAAAATTAACCAAAGATAGTTCACGGGGCCTACGAATAAATAAGGATGTTCCAACAGAAGAAACTGTTGAAGAGCCGGCACAAAGAAAACTCACCCGCCAAGAAAATCTAGAAAAGGAACTTTTGGAATTAATTTTTGCTTTTCCGGAATTAAATTCATCACTTGATGATTTGAGCTTAGAAAGGACAAGTGAATTGCACAGGCCACTTTTTGAATTTTTAAAGTCTAACCATAAATTCAAGTTTGACGATGCCCTAAAAGCATTGCCTAATCAGGCAGAATATGTTAAAATTTTGTCATTAAGGGGTGAACAAGAATTCGCCGATGCAACGGCTCACGATAAAAGGCTCGAAGCCTTCACCCAGATCGCAAGGATCGAAGATATAAACAAGCAAATAGCAAAACGACAAGTAGCCAAACAGCTTTCAGTGGCTGAGGCCGAAGGTGACAGTAAAAAAATCAAAAATCTGCTCAGGCAGTACCAAGCACTATTAAACGAGGAATAATAACATATGCCAAAAAAGGCCAAAGAAACCAAGCCTGCTGAAACAAGCAGTGACTTTAGCGTCGAAATTGAAAAACTAATAGCAAAGGGTCGTCAGCAAGGCTTTGTTACACAGCAGGAAATCCAAAAAGCTGTTCCAGAAGCAGAAGATAATGTCGATCTATTAGACGAGCTTTACTCAAAACTTATCGATAAGGGTATTAATGTAACCGACCAAAAAGATAAGTTATGGGAAACCGAACCAGAAGAAGACGTAGAAAGCGCCACCAGCGAAGAAAATCTTAAAGATATTGCTGATGACTCTGTTCGTTTGTATTTGCGTGAAATTGGTAAGATTCCTCTAATTACTGCAGACGAAGAAGTAGCGCTTGCCAAACGTATTGAAAAGGGCGACAAGGCAGCCAAAGACGCATTGGCTGAAGCTAATATGCGACTTGTTGTGAGTATTGCAAAGAAGTACATTGGCCGTGGGCTAGATCTGCTAGATCTTATTCAAGAGGGAAATACCGGACTCCTTAGGGCAGTAGAAAAATTCGATTACCACAAAGGATTCAAGTTCAGTACCTATGCAACTTGGTGGATTCGTCAGGCAATTACACGCGCCATTGCCGACCAAGCCAGGGTGATTCGTATTCCTGTTCATATGGTAGAAACTATCAATAAACTTATTCGTACGCAGAGACGACTAACTCAGGAGCTTGGACGTGAGCCATTGCCGGAAGAATTGGCTGCCGAAATGGAAATCGACGTCGATAAAGTAAATCATATTCTTAAAATCTCACAAGACACCACCAGCTTAGATGCTGCGGTAGGTGAGGATGAAGACTCAAGCTTAGGTGACTTTATTCAAGATGAAGATACTGTAAGTCCAGAAGAAGCAGCTACGTTTGAACTTCTAAAAGAACATATCGACGAAACCTTAGACTTATTAACTCCGCGAGAACAAAAAATTCTAAGAATGAGATTTGGCCTTGAAGATGGCCGAAGTCATACGCTCGAAGAAGTTGGGCAAGAATTTGGAGTTACCCGTGAACGTATTCGCCAAATCGAAGCTAAGGCACTAACAAAACTTCGAAAACACAAAGATAGCAAAAGACTCAAAGACTACATCGGTTAAGGTGTATTGGGGTTGCTTGGTGGAGTAGATTTGTTTCTACTGCGAGCATCCTCTAGAGCTTTTCGAGCAGCTGGAATTCCGGTTTCGGCTGCTTTTTTGTGCTCGTCAGTCGGTAATTGTTCTGCAATATAGTCTGGAACTTTTGGGGCTGGGGGTTGAGGAGGCGGGGTGGCACCATATCCTCCACCAAGGCTTTCGGAACCTGTTTCTTCGGCGGGATCAGCTAGGAATTGCTGATTTAAATTGTTTTCTGATTCTTTTTGGCTATTCCTGATAGCATTTAGCTTTTCATAGGTTTTGCTAGCTTCTTGTTCATTATCGTGTGGTGGCTTTGGTAATTCACTCATAGTTACATTAAAGCACATATTTTACAGTAATTCATTTTGTTTTAGGTTAGTTTTTGAAACTTAAGGTATAATTTATATATGACTAAAAGAAAAAAACTTGTAATTTTTGACGGCCACGCTTTGGTGCATAGGGGTTACCACGCTATTCCGCATTTAACTACCAAAGACGGAACGCCTACAAACGCAGTATATGGCTTTACAATGATGATGCTTCTAGCACTTCGTGAACTTAAGCCAGATTACGTCGCGGTCGCTTGGGACGCACCCGGTAAGACCTTTAGGCACGAGGACTACAAAGAATATAAAGCCACTCGAAAGAAAGCCGACCAAGAATTGTATGATCAGCTTCCGATTACAAAAGAAGTTATATCGGCATTTAATATTCCACTATTAGAGCATAGTGGATATGAGGCCGACGATATTATTGGCTCACTTAGTAAGCAGTATGAAGACAGGGTAGATGTGGTAATTGTTACTGGTGATATGGATGAACTGCAGTTAGTTAGTCATAAAACTACCGTATTTACGATGCGCAAAGGCTTTAGCGACACTTTTATATACGACGAAAAAGCTGTGCATGATAAATACGGCGTAACTCCAGAAGAATTTATTGTATATAAGGCGTTAAAAGGTGATACTAGCGATAACATCCCGGGTGTTGCAGGCGTAGGTGATAAAACTGCGACAGATTTGGTTAGTAAATATCATACCCTTGATAATATTTATAAACATCTCGAAGATCTCAAGCCTGCAGTAAAAAATAAATTGGAAGCTGGTAAAGACAACGCATACTTGTCCGAAAAGCTTTCAACAATCAAGCGCGATATGAAGCTTGAGTTTGATTTGAAAGACGCTGTTATACACGAATACGATCGTAAAAAGGTCTACGATTTATTCCACAAACTAGAATTTAGAACTTTGCTTTCAAAATTACCAGCCGAAAAGATTACCGATGAACAAACTGAAATGACCGAAGAGGGCGAACAAAAAATTGCTACAAAGTACAATCGCGAACACCTAAAAAATGCTAAATATCATCTAATAACAAAGGTGTCTGAGCTGGAAGATTTGGCTAAAAAGCTCAAGTCTCAAAAGGTAATTGCTTTTGACACCGAAACCGACAGTATGGATGAAGTTGAGGCTAATTTGGTGGGTGCGTCTTTTAGCTTTAAAGAAGGCGAGGCGTATTATGTACCGCTCAAGCACGATGAACTAACAGAGATAGGTTACGAAGAATTTATAGATACGATCGGACCAATTTTGACAGATAAGAGCATTGGAAAGGTTGGTCATAATATCAAATACGACTATGTCGTAATGCAGCCTTTTGATGGTCTCAAGCTAGGGCCAATAGCTTTCGACACAATGGTTGCGGCGTTTTTAATTAATCCAATCGGGCGAGCGCAAACGCTAAGCCAGCTTGCTTATGAGGAGCTCGGAATATCAATGATAGATATCGAAGAGCTGATAGGTAAAAAGGGTAAAAATCAACGCACTTTTAATCAGATAGACATAAAAGAAGCGGCTCAGTATGCTGCTGAAGATGCTGATATTACCCTAAGGCTTTATAACAAGCTAAAGCCACAGCTCGAAGAGATAGGAGAACTTGCAAGGCTAGCCGACAAAATGGAGTGGCCGCTTATTGAAGTTCTCGGAGATATGGAATATGCAGGCGTTAAGCTAGATGTTGAGTTTCTGAATAATCTATCGAGCCAATATTCAGATAAAATTACAGACTTACAGAAAAAAATTTGGAAAATAGCGGGTGGGGAATTCAATATCAGCTCACCAGCACAGCTTCAGAAGATATTGTTTGAAAAGTTAAAGATTGATAGCAAGGGACTTAAAAAGACCAAGACCGGCATTAGTACTGCTGCAAGCGAGCTTGAAAAACTTCGTGGCAAGCACGAAATAGTAGATATGATGTTCGAATACCGAGAGCTTACCAAGCTCACTACAACCTATGTCGATGCTTTGCCTAAGCTTGTTAAGCCAGATGGCAGAATCCACACAAGCTATAATCAAACCATTGCTCAGACTGGAAGACTAAGTAGCACTAACCCTAACTTACAAAATATCCCAACCCGTACAGAAACTGGCCGAGAAATTCGTAAGGCCTTTGTGGCACCAGAAGGAAGGGTATTTGTATCAGCTGATTACAGCCAGATTGAGCTGCGTTTAGCCGCTGCACTCGCAAAAGACGAGCCAATGATTAAGGCCTTTAAGAGTGGCGCAGATATTCATACCGCAACGGCGGCTGAGATGTTTAATGTAAAACAATCAGAGGTCACAAAAGATCAGCGCTATGGTGCTAAAACCATTAATTTCGGGGTCCTTTACGGTATGAATCCGCACGGACTTTCAGTTGCTACCGGATTTGATTACGACAAAGCTCGCGAATTCATCGACCGATACTTTAGCTTGCGCAAGGGCGTTGCAGACTACATCGCAAGTATTAAAAAATTTGCCCATGATAATAATTACACCGAAACTATTTTTGGCCGCAGGCGCCCGTGCCCGGATGTTCGATCGAGCAATTTTATTATACGCGCTGCAGCCGAGCGAGCTGCGGTTAATATGCCTCTTCAGGGTACCGCTGCCGATATGATGAAGATAGCGATGATAAATATTCATAAGAAATTACCAAAAGGTGCTGATTTAATATTACAAATACACGACGAACTTATTGTGGAATGCGACTCTGCAGATGCTAAAAAAGTCGAAAAAATAGTAAAGACCGAAATGGAAAATGTCCACAAATTTGAAGTTCCCATTGAAGTCGAGGTGAGGCGCGGAGCTAGCTGGGGAAGTCTTAAATAAAAAGAGCCTAGTAATCGTCACTAGGCTCAGGATCTTCTCTAATAATGACCCTAAAATGTCTTTCAAGGGGGTTTTTAAGATATAAATTAACTTCATCAAAAATGCCGATTCGATTTTCAGCCAATACGTATTTACCGTTTCTGGCGTAAATATGGAATCCCATAAGATCACCAAAACCGTTAAAGCCATAAAACAGAGTGTTGCCGTCTCGCATAAAATCGACACTGCAGTGCTCACTAGCCTTTGAGTGCAGTATCTGCTGTTTGCATCTTTGCTTATAAAAATCCACCGAATTAGCCATCTCGTTGAGTAGTTCGATATTCAATTGTCCTCCTAGGTGCGAAAGTATTAGATAACATTACCAGAAGCAAATAATATTTCAAGCATAAAAAATTCCCCCAGAGCCATTTAGTTTTTAAATAGCTGTGGGGGAACGACAACTGCTGGGGTATTAGCCCCAGCGTCGCCCCAAAAAATTAGACGTATATGATTACTAGTCCAACGAGAACGGCAACGGCAAACAGCAGGGCAGAGCCCATGATTCCATCGCGGATCTCGCGCTTGGTAGAAGCCTTCACATTTCCTCCATTTTTTTTGAGGGGGGCGGGTTGTCGAATTTCTGGCCGTAGACCACAGATGGTCTTCAGCAAGAAAAATATATTAACATAAAAACTATCTTATGTCAATGTAATAACCTTTCGTCCTTTTGGACTCTTCAGAGATAACGCACATTATCTGAGGTAGGTAGAACTAGGAGGTTTTGGTGCGCTTGGCGCTGGCGGGAAGGAAGGTCAGCCTAATTGGCGACTTCGAAATCCTTCCCGCCAAAGCGGCTAGTGGAAGTGTACATGTACACCTCCCTGGCCGCTACCGTCTTCATCGTCCTTCTTTTTTTTGTTGTGCTTGCTGATGTAGCGAAGCACGTAGAAGGTGACGGCAGCGAGTGCCAGCAAGATGACCTGGATCCGGTATTGGTTCCAGATCATGACCGCGGCTGCCCAGCCGACGATCAAGAAGACAACGTACATGACAACGTGGGTCAAGTCGAGCTTCTTCAATTTCGAACCTCCTGGTTCAAGCCCGTTTGGGCTGGTCGACTTTCGACCGTGTGTATTATACCAACAAATACCATAATTGTCAATGTATTTATACAAATATTTACAGTTTTAAATATAGATTTATTATTTAAATTGTTTATAATTTTTGACAAAAATAAAATAAGATACTTTCAGCTCCAGAATCTGCTGGTATAATACCTGTATGCCAGAATTACCAGAAGTAGAGACAGTTCGCCTGGGTTTGCAAGAATTTTTACCAGGCCAGACCATTAAATCCATCACTAAGGATTGGCCCAAAAGCCTGCCAGTGCCCGAGGGGCTTATTAGTACTAGCCTTGTTGGTGCAAAAGTTGAATCGGTTCAGAGGCGTGGAAAGCTTATAATTATGCCCCTCAGCAGTGGTTATAGCTTGTTAATTCATCTGAAAATGACAGGGCAGT
>Ga0209450_10000406_pt1 | contig 22348 bp, 19 predicted proteins | sample FrelakmetLWP11LW_FD_187149 | JGI IMG/M metagenome (GOLD analysis project Ga0209450, IMG submission 187149) | Freshwater lake sediment microbial communities from the University of Notre Dame, USA, for methane emissions studies - LWP11 LW (SPAdes)... | ecosystem: Environmental > Aquatic >...
TTAAGGTCGTCCGGCAGGTGGTGTTTGCGCAGCGTCTCTTCGATCGGTGTCAGGTATTGGCGGGAACGCTTGATCCAGAGGATGACCTGGTGCGGATCCGCCAGCACCGCCAGGATCTCCCGCTCCATGCGCTCGCGCACATCCGGGTCCTCGAGGGGGACGGGCTCCCCGCAGAAGTCCAGCGGCCCCCGGATGCGGGCCGCCTGGATCAGCGCCGAGAAGTCCAGCGCCGGTGCCGCAGTAACGGCCTGGGCCCCTGCCTCGGCGGTCAACAGGGCCGTCGCCAGAGCAACGGCGAGCGCCCATCGGAGAAGATCACGCATCGTCGGCTGAACCTCCCGGCGCCCTCACGCGCGCAGCGCTGCATACAGGGTCCAGACGCCGACAATGACGAAGAAGACGCCGGCGCCGATCTTGATGCTGGCCGGTGAAACGAAGCGGCTGATGCCGGCCCCCAGGAGCACGGCGATGAGCGAACTCAGCACCAGCGCGCCGGCGGACCCCAGGAACACCGAAAGCCGGTTGTCGCAGTCGGCTGAAAAACAAAAGGTGGCCAGCTGGGTCTTGTCCCCCAGCTCGGCCAGAAACACCAACCCGAAGGTGGTCAGCAGCAGCTTGATGTCCATCCGGTTCCTTTCTATTTCAATTGAGCCCTTCGCTTTTTGAATCCTTGAACCCGCATGCCATTTACAACGCCCGCATGAATTCGGGCTTGAGAGCGACGTCGCCCGCCAGGGCTTGGTCGATCAAGGCCAGGGTGGCCTCCTTGTCCCGGGGCAGCCGCGCCCGGATCGGGAGATAGTTGGAGGCGTGGTTGGCATGAAAAAGACCCTGGGACAGACAGGTCTCGGCGATCATTGTCCTCAGTTCCGCCAGCATCTCGGGGGGGTCGATCAACGTGAAGGTCCCCGAGCGCCAGTCGTCATAAAGCGGGGTTCCGGGGATGAGCATCAGGCTGAGCGCTCCCACGTAGTCCGGGTCGATGGCGGACAGCACGCGGCCGGTTTCGCGGGCATGGGTCTGCGAGCGTTCGCGGCCGGCGATACCCAGCAGCACCGTGATCGACAGCTTGAAGCCGGCGTCCCTGGCCTTGCGGCCCATGGCGATCATCGTGGCGGAATCAGCCCCCTTGTTGACGCGCGTGAGCGTCGCATCGTCGCCGGTTTCAAGCCCCATGTAGAGGATGCCCAGCCCCTGACCGCGGAGTTGTCCCAGCTCATCGGGGCGCTTGAGTTTGAGGCTTTTGGCGTTGGCGTAGGCCCCCACCCGGGTGACCCACGGCAGCTGATCGCGGATCGCCTTCAGGATGTGCAGGAGCCGGGCCTGCGGGATGATCAGGGCGTCGCCGTCGCACAGGAACACCCGCCGCTGGCGCCGGCAATGAGCGGCCGCGAAGGCGATGTCCTCCATGATGGTCTCATCGGGTTTGATCCGGAACCGCTCGCCCGCATACGTGCCGCAGAACGTGCATTTGTTCCGGGAACAGCCCACGGTCACCTGCAGCAGGACGCTGTTGGCCTCGCTGGGGGGTCGTATGATGGTGCCTTCATAGTGCATGATCGGTCCTGACGCTCGTGGTCACTGGTTTCCGAATCCGTTCGGGGCGCCGCAGTCCGGGCAGTCCCAGGTGATGGCATTGCAGGACATGCCCCAGAGGTTCTCCAGCATGCATTTCTGGCAGATCCTGAAGCCGCACCGGCAGGACCAGCAGAAGGGCACTGCGTTCCGGCAGCAATGGCACCGGGCATCGCGCTCGCGGCGGTATTTTCGCCGGTAGGGTGCCTTAGCCGAAGAGTCTGGCATGTTCACGCTTGATGCAGCGGTCCATCACCACATCGATGCCGGCCGCCGTGAGCAGGGCGGCGGCTTCCCGGTTTTCGATGCCCTCCTGCATCCAGAAAGTCCCGGGCTTTCGCCGCAGGGCCTCGTGGGCGTGGGGCAGGATCTGCTCGGAGCTTCGAAAGACATCCACGATGTCCACCGGCCCCGGGACATCGTCCAAAGAGGGGTATGCTTTTTCCCCGAGAATCTCCGCCTGAGCGGGCCGCACGGGGATCACCGTGTAGCCCCGATCCTTCAAGTAAGCCGCCACTTGGTAGGAATCGCGGCCCGGCTTCGGGCTCAAACCCAAGACGGCGATGGTTTTCGAGGACGTCAGAACGGCTTTGATGTCGGCGTCGGCGGTGATGATGCGCCCCGTTTTCATGATTTTCTCTTCTGCTTGCGGTCGGTCCGGTGCAATGCTATATCGAGTGTAAAAAGTAAACCAAGGCCGACTCCGTGTCAACCAGCGGTGCCGAATTCCCGGCCTGGTCCCGGGGTTCGGGACGCTTTCGCGAGGCCCTTCGACATGAACCGGAAAGACCCCGTCTATCTCATCGACGGCTCCGCCTACATTCACCGCGCCTATCATGCCATCCAAGGCCTGACCAATTCCAGGGGGCTTCCGACCAACGCGGCCTTCGGGTTCACCCGCATGCTGATCAAGCTCATGGAGGAGCGCCACCCGGCCTATGCAGCCATGTTCTTCGACGCCCGCGGCGCCACCTTCCGGCATGGCCTCTTTGCGCCCTACAAGGCCAACCGTCCGCCGATGCCCGAGGAGATGGCGGTTCAGATCCCTTACATCAAGACCATCACGGCGGCCTATCGGCTGCCGGTCTTTGAAATGCCCGGCTACGAGGCCGACGATCTCATCGGGACGCTCGCGCGGCGGCTGGCCGAGGCCGGTCACCCGGTGGTGATGGTGACCGGCGACAAGGATTTCCTGCAGCTGGTCACCGAGCACATCAGCATCTGGGACCCGATGAAGGAAATCTCGACCGACCTGCGCTCCGTCCGGGAGACGATGGGTGTCGAACCGCCTCAGATGGTGGACGTCATGGGGCTCTCCGGCGATGCGGCGGACAACATCCCGGGGGTGCCGGGGATCGGACCCAAGACGGCCCTTGAGCTGATCAAAGCCCACGGTACGCTGGAGAACCTCTACGCGCAGATCGATCGCGTCACCCGCAAGAAGCAGCAGGAGAACCTTCTGAAATTCCGGGACCAGGCGTTTCTGAGCCGCGAGCTGGCCGCCATCCGCACCGACGCTCCCGTCGAGCTGGAAACCGAAGCGCTCCGGGTCAGAGCCCCCGATGTCCAAGCGCTGTCCGGGCTGTTCCGGGAGCTTGAGTTCCGGCAGCTGCAGCAGAGCCTGCCGCAGGCGTCGGATCTGAGCCGCAAGGATTACCGGGCCGTCCTCGACGCCGGTGAGCTCTCGGCGCTGATCGAACGGCTGCGGGCCGCCGGGATGTTCGCCATCGACACGGAGACCACCTCCCGGGACCCCATGCGGGCCGGGCTGGTCGGCCTTTCGGTTGCGGTCCAGGCCGACCAGGCCTTCTACATCCCCTGCGGCCACCGCTACCTCGGGGCGCCCCGGCAGCTTGAACGCGGGTTCGTGCTCGAGCAGCTCAAGCCGCTGCTCGAGGACCCGCGGCTGCGCAAGGTCGGCCAGAACATCAAGTACGACGGGATGGTGCTGGCGCGCCACGGCGTCGCGCTCGAAGGCGTGGTGTTCGACACGATGCTCGCATCCTACCTGCTCGACCCCTCCAAGCGCGCTCACAACCTGGACCAGATCGCGCTCGACTTTCTTGATCACAAAACCATCGCCTTCGAGGATCTCGTCGGCAAGCGCAAGGGGGTCGCCACCTTTGCCGAAGTCCCGCTGGAAACTGCGGCGCCCTACGCCTGCGAAGACGCCGACATCACGCTGATGGCGCACGACGTGCTCAGCCGGCGCCTGAAGGAGGTGGGGCTGACGGCGCTGATGACCGCGGTGGAAATGCCCCTGGTGCCGGTCCTCATGCGGATGGAGATGCGGGGGGTTGCGGTCGACATCGAGCGGCTGCACGAGCTTTCCAAGTCCTTTGCGCAGCAGCTCGAGTCGCTCGAGGCCGGCATCTACGGGATTGCCGGGGAGCGGTTCAACATCAATTCCAGCCAGCAGCTCGGCTACATCCTCTTTGAAAAACTCCAGCTGCCGGTCCAGAAGAAGACCAAGAAGAAGACCGCCTACTCCACCGACGTGGACGTGCTGACCTCGCTGGCCGCGCTGCACGAACTGCCGGCCATGATCCTGAAGCAGCGCACCCTGGCCAAGCTGAAATCCACTTACGCCGACGCCCTGGTCGGCCTGGTGCATCCCGACACCGGCCGCATTCACACGTCTTACCACCAGACGGTCACGGCCACGGGGCGGCTGTCCAGCTCGGACCCGAACCTGCAGAACATCCCCATCCGCAGCGAGGAGGGGATCGAGATCCGTCGGGCGTTCGTGCCCCGCCCGGGATGGCGCCTGCTGTCGGCGGATTACTCCCAGGTCGAACTGCGCATCCTGGCCCACTGTTCGGAGGATGAAATCCTGATCCAGTCTTTCCGGGATGCGGAGGACATCCACACCCGAACGGCGTCGGAAGTCTTCCAGGTTGACCCCCGCGAGGTCAGCCCCGAGCTGCGGCGGCAGGCCAAGGCCATCAATTTCGGCATCATCTACGGGATGAGCCCCTTCGGACTGGCGCGGCAGCTCGAGATCGGCCAGAAAATGGCCAAGACCTACATCGACCACTATTTCGCCCGGTACCCGGGGGTCAAGCGCTTCCTGGATCGCACGATCGAGGAGGCGCGCGAAACCCGCCGGACCAGCACCCTGCTCGGGCGCATCCGGCTGCTGCCGGACATCAACAGCCCCAACGCAACCATTCGCCAGGCCGCCGAGCGCACCGCCATCAACACCCCGATTCAGGGGTCTGCGGCCGATCTCATCAAGGTGGCCATGATCCGGATCGATGCGGCGCTCACCAAAGAAGCGTTCAAGGCCGCCATGCTCTTGACGGTGCACGATGAACTGGTCTTCGAAACCCCGCCGGAAGAGGTGGACGCACTGACCCGGTTGGTGCAGGAGATCATGGAAGGGGTCTGGGACTTGAGGGTGCCGCTCCGGGTGAACACGGCCACGGGGGCCAACTGGGCGGAGGCGCATTAAGGCAATGCCTAAAGTGCCTAAATTGCGCTAAAGTGCCTAAAATTTAGGATGGCGGCGCGTTCGTTCGTGGTAATGATCCTTTTCTGCGGCGCCCGCCGCCGCATGGGCATGGGTCATCCGTCGTCGGCTACGGTTTTTTTACCGAGCTGTGCGGTTTCGGGGCTGGGGCTACAATCCTGGCCTCAGGCTCCTTTTCCGGCGGTTTCTGCCGGCTTTTGACGGTCTCGTCCACCGTTTTGTAGACGCTCTGGAAGGTCTCGGCGAAACCGGTCGGCGACAGGCGGCCGCATTCGATGAACTTGACCACGATCTCCTTGGCGGCTTTCAAAATGTGCTCGTCGATGGAGGCCATGCGTTTTCCTCTCCGTGGGTCGGCATTGCTCCGGGTCCGCTAACAGAAAGCACACGGGCTGTCAACATCGGAACATTTTTTGAACCGCCCGATCCGCCGGTGCGTGAGGTGATGAAATTTGGCATATTTGCTTGCCGGTGCAATAAATCTATGGGGGCCGGCCGGCAGGCAAAGACGCTCCCGCTCGACGGGCGCATTTGACACCGAAGTCCGCATCCATTATTCTCCCTGCCTTAAAACGGGAGATGATATGGCAACCGAAACTAAAACGAGTGGCGGGCAGCTGCGGATCGCCGCTATGCTCATGGGGTTTCTGATTTTCCTGATCGGCGCCGGCTGCACCACGATCAAGGATGCCGCCAAGGGAACCGCACGCACGGTCAGCGAGTCCTCCCGCAAGGCGGTCGATGCGATTACGCCGGGCGGTTCGGGCCTCAAAAAAAAGATTGTCCTGATCGGCGTTGAAAATCGGGCGGACGCCGGCCAGGCCGGTTTCGGCACCCAATTCAGCCGGGCGCTTTCGGAACACCTCCAGCAGGAGTGCCGCGAGGTGCTGCTGGACGAAAGCGCCGGCGCGATCATGAAATCCCCGCCGAGGCTCGCCTCCGGCCCGATCGACGGTTTCAGCCTGGCCATGATGGGCCGCCCGCGGGGGGTCAATTTTTTCGTGATCGGCAGCCTCACCGACGTGCGGTTTCTGGATGAAAAAACCGGTTTCTGGCTGTGGAAGAAAACCCGTTACCGGCTCCGCGCCACGCTGCGCCTTGAAATCGTCGACTCGGCCACGGGCACCAAGGCGTTTGATGAAAGTCTGTGGGAAGCGTCGATCGTCGATGAAATGAAGTACGAGGAACTCAAGGAGGCCGGGGGCACCCCCTTGACCGAGACGGCCCCGGTCTTGGACCGGCTGCTGCGCGAGGTCGGGCAGAAAACATGCGAGGTGCTGCGGAGCCAGCCCTGGCGAGGGTTTGTCACCGCCGTCGACCGGGACCGTCTCACCATCTCTGCCGGCAGCGCGGTCGGCCTGACCCCGGGAAGCGTGTTGGAGGTTTTCGACAAAGGCCGGATCGTTGAGAACAAGGACGGCCAGCGCTTCCTGGCGCCGGGCGAAAAAATCGGCGAGGCCCGGGTCGAATCGGCCGCGGCCGACCAGGCCGCCGCCGTTTTCAGCCAGCCGGCGGCCGCCGGCCCCGGCGGGACGGTCCAGCTCCGGTGACCATCAGCGGCCGGCGTCCGGCGCCCCGCTCCATTCCTCCTGCGCTGCGGCGGCGGTCATGCGGTAGGCATCGATCAGCTCCAGCGCAGCGCCAATCGACTCCGCCCCGGTAGCGGCCTGCCTCAGGGCCGCTGCGCCCCGCCATCCTTTTGCAAACCAGCCCAGCCGGGTGCGTACCAGGCGCAGCGCGGTCTCCTCCCCGTAGCAGGCCGCCGTTAGAACGACATACCGGCGCATGGTCTCGAACCGCTCCCCCCACGCCTCCGGCGGTGACGGCCGGCTGGCCAGCCGTGCGTTGACCTCGGTGAAAATCCGGGGATAGCCGACGGCGCTGCGGCCGATCATGACGGCATCGCAGCCGGTTTCAGCCATCATCCGTTCGGCATCGTGTGCGGTGCGGATGTCTCCGTTGCCGATCACGGGGATGGCCAGGCGCCGCTTGAGGGCGGCGATGAGCCCCCAATCCGCCTGGCCGCTGAACCTCTGGGCCGCCGTGCGCGGGTGGAGGGTGACGGCATCCACCCCGCAGGCCTCCCCGATGGCGCCGATGTCCAGCGCCTCTCGACCGGACCGGTCCCAGCCGCTGCGGATCTTGATCGTCACCGGGATCCGCACCGCCCGGCGAACCGCCCGCAGGAGGGCTTCGGCGCGTTTCGGACTGCGCATCAGGGCCACCCCCGCCCCCGCCTTGACCACCTTGCGGACCGCACAGCCGAAATTGATGTCGACCACATCGGCCCCGCTGTCCTGGACGATGGCCGCCGCTGCAGCCATCACCGCCGGGTCCGACCCGAAGATCTGCACGGCCAGCGGTTTCTCCGCCGGCAGGCTGCGCAGGTAGGGCAGGGTGTGGGGAGACCCGTGCGCGAGCCCGTCGGCGCTCACCATCTCCGTGCACACCAGGGCGCAGCCGGCCTCGCGCGCCAGCAGGCGGACGGGCAGGTGGGTGATCCCCGCCAGCGGCGCCAGCAGGGTGGGGTTTTCCAGAGAGAGAGTTCCGATCTTCATCTTTTTGGATCGCCCACCGGCCGGGCGTAGCAGTACAGGCAGTCGTGCCCGCAACGGTGAAGGTCGTAGGAGCCGACGTCCGCGGAAACCCGGCAGTCGCAGCCGGCCCCGACCCGCTGACCGCTGTCGCGTTTCAAGGAAAGCGCCCCGCCGTGAAGTTCCATGAAGAGCGCGCTGGGGATGCAGGCCCCGGCGCGGACCGTGGAACCGGCGGGCAGCGCGGACAGCAGCTCGCTTTCGCAGCAGGTGAAGAGCCGGATGCGCTTGGCCTCCAGCCGGCGCTCCAGGTCCAGCAGCGTTTCAATCTTCTCCTCCCGCCGGAGGTCCACAAAGGTGAACCCCGGCCGTCGCGCCATTCTTTTCCGTATCTTGGCGTAAGCGTCCATGAAGCTTGCGGTGCAGCGGCGAATGCCCGCGGCCGCGGCCGCTTCCGCGATCCGGTCGGCGTCGCCGAGGTTGCTGAGGAGGCTCTCGTCCTTCGACCGGTAGAAGCAGATCGGGTCGAAGCGCCAGCTGACCGAACGCGGCCCGAATCGGTCGCAGAGCCGCTGCAGTTGCCCCAGGCGCTGTTCGAGACCGGGGAGGTTCGGCTCGAGGATGCGGTTTTCCGAGTTGATCGTGAACTGAAAATACAGGTGGTATCCCATCTCCTGCAGGCGGCCGCCGTAGTCTCCCTCCAGGAAGGGGCCGAAGTTCTTGGACCAGAAAACGATCGTGTGCACCGGCGGGGCGGTGGCGGAAACCCGGGTCACGCGCCGGTTGAAGGGGTTGGTCACCTCGAACGCGCCTCGGGCGATGCCCTCCATGAACCACGGCATGAAAAAGGCGGGGATGTCGGTGCGGCGGGACGCCGAGAGGACCCTGTGATGCGCGTTGACCACGAAACGCTCGAGCGGCTACCTGTCTTTCTTGAGTTCTGCCAGTGAAATCACCTTGGCGGCGGCAACGTCCCGGGCCGGCTTCTTCGGCCCCGGCGGATCCTGAGGCGCGGCGGCCGGCTCCGGACGCTCCACTTTTTCAAGCCGCATGCGTTTGCCGTTCATCGTGAACTCCGCCCCGTCGATGTAAGCGTCCCGCAGGATCCAGGTGACGGCCTGCACCGGCACTTGCAGCAGCAGCAGGCTGACGTGATACCAGCTGGGCTTGTGGTCGGGTTCGATGGCCTCGACGCGCGCGAACGACAGCGGCTTGTCTTCGTAGTAGATGAGAACGAGGTCCTTTTCTGCAGCCATGTTCATCTCATTCCGGTATGCGTTTTTTCCGCCCGACGGCGGGGTCGTGGATCGGTATCAAAATGTCCGCCATTGCGCGGATTTTCTGGATCGTGTCGTAGGCCTCCGCGAGGTTGATGTGGACCCCCGGCGGGATGGCCGGGCCCTGGGCCGGGAAGTTCTTGGCATTGCAGCAGAAGCCCGTGACGACGGCCCTGCCGCGGGCGGTGTTCACCGCAACGGATTGACCGCCCACCGTGTGGCCCGGCGAGAAAATCACCTGGACGCCTTCGGCGATGTCGGTATCCCCCTCCACCGGTGTGACGTTCAGCCCGTCGAGGATGTCCGGGTAATAACGGTGATCCACCGGATGGGGGTTGAGCAGGAACTCGTATTCGGTTTTCTGCACATAGATTTCGGCGTTGGGGCACCGGTGGTCGTTCTCGCAGTGGTCGTTGTGCAGGTGGGTGTGGATGATGACGTCGACCGCCTCCGGCGTCAAGCCCACGGTGGCCAGGGCTTCCTCGAATTCCATGATTTTGAAACCGCAGATTTCCTCGGCATCCGCCGGCGCCACGAATTCCGCGAGACCCGTGTCCACCAGGATGTTCCGGTCCCCGCCCTTGAGGTAGAAGGCGTAGATCGGCAGGTAGATCCGTTTACCGTAATCCCGCAGGTAGGTCATGACGCCCTGGTCGGTCTCATTGATGCCCACCGCCAGGGGGTGGATGGTGTATTCGCGCACGACGGCGTCCTGAAAACGAGGGGTGCGATGCGAGCCAGAGAATTTAAGTCAGCTGCCACCATTTTTTATACCTCGCTTGAGCTGAAAATTCCAGCTAAACGTTCATGGGCGCCACCGGCGCCTTGAATGTTTAACATTCGCTATAAAAATACAATAAGTTAATGGCCCTGCCGCCCTCTGCAGGGCCATTAACTTAAGGCTCAAGTTTTTGACATATCGGCCGATAACGAGTTAAACTCTTTATTGAAAGCCAGCCAAGAAAAGGGAGCTTGACTATGATCTCGACATCCGCTTCAGGCAGATTTGCCATCGTGCTTTTGAGCATCGCTGTGGCACTGGCGCTCGCTGCGCCCGGAATCGCCGCCGACAAGGCCGCCGGCAAAGGCCAGAAGCAACCGGTGGCCGCCGCTGAATCCAAGGACCCGGCCCACTGGTTCCAAAAGGGCGCTTTGTGCGCCACCTACGGCAACAACCAGGCGGCGATCCGCTATTTCGGCAAGGCCATCGCCCTCGACCCCGGCCACAGCGGCGCCATTTTCTCCCAAGGCGTTTCCTACGGCCAACTGGGCAATTACACCAGGGCCGTCGCCGGCATCAACCGGGCCATCGAGATGGAGCCTCGGAACGGTCTATATTACTATGGCCGCGGTCGGACCTATCTGTTGAGCGGGGAGAAGGACAGGGCCATGCAGGATTTCCGCAAAGCCGCCGATCTGGGGGACGAGGACGCCCAGGCGTATCTCAAAAGCGCGAGGTAAAGAATCGATTTCCCGCGTGCCGCGCGCCGTTAACCCTGCGCCTTTCTTTATGGCAAAATCACCGCCTGAGTTTTTTTCCCGTCGATCTTAAGGGTGAGCGGCCGGTCCAGCCGGACGTGCCGGAGGTATCGGGTTTCGGCCGTCGCCGGCTGGGCTTTCAGCCAGTCCCAGTCCACGAAATCCTCCCCGTTGCCGAAGGTGGTCAGGTAGCTGATGTCCAGGGACGTGATGTTGTGGAAAAAGTGCGACCCCTGGGACGGGTCTGCCCGGAGACCCTCGGTGGCTGTTTCCACGACGGCTCGCACCGCGGAGATGTCGCTCCACTTCACCGGGATGCCGAGCCAACGGTCGGCCGAACCCCAGCGTCCCGGCCCTATCAATAGATAGCGTCGATTCAGCGCTTCGAGCTGCTTGTTCAATCGCCCGACCTCGGCGGCGATGTCCATGGTGCGGGCCACATCGAAGGCCTCGGGGTCGACGAAAATGATGTCCTGCAGATCGCTCACCTGCCCGTTGCCCAGCGCCATCGTCGAGTAGCAGATGGCCCGATGCCGGTCTTCTCCGCTGATCTCCACGTTCAGTTTCTGCCGGGCCACGGCCATCGGCCGGACCTGCAGCAGATCGAACCCCGGTCTCGTCCCGGCCGTCAGGTTCACCGCAAACTCGATCTCCACCGGGCAGCCCATGCCCTTGCGGCCCAATTCCAACAGAGCCTCGAGGATCTCCGGCAGCGGGAACTCGCGGTATTTCAGGATGCCGGCAAACGTCAGCAACGGCAGACCGCCGTTCAGGAACCCTTCGCGGATGCGGTGCTCCTGGGGAAAGTAGGTGCTCGACAGCGTCCGCACCGCGGGGCAGTCCGGGACGTCGTCCACCGCCAGCCGGGTCAGCGTCGAATCCTCTTCCGCGCCCAGCAGCTCCGGAACATCGGTCAGCTTCAATGCATAAAAGAATCGCTGGGCGTTTCTCAGGATGTCGTCCACCGCCGAGAACTGCGGCATAAACTGGGGGTATTTCGGCGAGAAACGCAGCGAGGTCCCGCCCTCCACCACCATTTTCCCCAACCCCAGGGCGATGTGCGCGATCCCCTCATCGGGTTTCATGTGGGCGATCGGATAGAAATTGTAAGACTGGACCACGCCGGCCAGGGTGGGAAAGAAATGTTCGCCCCAGGGCGCCCCCGTCAGGTGCTGGATGGCGACGGCCATTTTTTCTTCCTCGATGCGGTGGTAGGTGCTCCGGGCGAACGACTTGGGGCTTTCAAAGTACGTGGAGGCATAGACCAGTTTGACGGCGGTGATCAGGCGCTCGAGCCGCTTGGCCCGGTCGGGGTCGTTGTTGGGAAGCATGTAGGTGCGGTAGATCCCGGCGAACGGCTGAAACTGGGCGTCCTCGAGCAGGCTGGAGGAGCGCACCGCCAGCGGGCAGGTCGTGTGTTCCATGAAGACCGCGAGATTTCGCGCCAGCCAATCCGGAAAGCGGGCCTTGAGAAAGGCCGCGGCAATCTCCGCGTCGCCCGCCTCGCGGGTGGCGAACCCCCTGAGGTTGTTTTCGGCGACGAAGGCATCGAACCCTTCGGTGCTGATGGCCACCGTCTTGGGGACCCGGATGTCGAGGCCTTTGAACCTCTCATGCAGCTCGGGATGCGTTCTGAGCAGGGTGGAGGCGAACGCCAGCCCGCGCGCCTTGCCGCCCAGCGATCCGCGCCCGATCTTGATGAAGTCCGCATCCGGGTCGAAGCGGCCCTCGAACATCTCCGTGATGATCCCGCGCTGGATGCCTTTGCGCCGGTCGTGGATGCAGCGGACCAGGTAGTGCTTGAGGGCCTCCACGCTGGCAAAGTCGCTGACCTTCACGGGTTTGAGCTTCGAGGCCAGCATGACCTCCGAGCGGGCCATGAACCAGCTGGAGAAGTGGTTGCGGCGGGCATGATAATCCACCGAATCGTCGGGGATGGAGGGCAGGAGCTTCTCCATGTCGCGCAGGTTGGAGGCGCGGGCGATTTCGCGGCCGTCCGGGAGGCGGAAGATGAAATCGCCGAAGCCTAAATATTGCATGAAGAATTCGTGGATTTCCGCGTAGAGCGTCGGGGAGGTCTTGTTGATGAAAACCGCCGGCACCCGCTTGGCTTTTTCGCGGTTGGCCTCGTCCGTGCTCAGGTTGAGCAGCGGCAGGTCCGGGTTCTCCGCACGGATCATGGACAGCAGCTCAACGCCCGCCTTTTCGTCCATGACCCCGCCGCGCGGGAACCGCACGTCCGACAGCACGCTCAGCAGATACGGCCGGTAGCGCCGGCAGAGGTCCACGGCCTCCTCGTAGGTTTGCGCCACCAGGATCTTCGGCCGGGCCCGCATCCGGAAGATGCGGTGCTCGTCGTTGACCGACTCCTCCATGGCCGCCTGGGTTTGGGTGACGATTTCCTTGTAGAGGATCGGCAGCAGCGAGGAGTAGTGAACCGGGGCGTCCTCGACCAGAACGATGACCCGCACCTTGGCCCGCTCGGTGTCGAAGGCCACGTTCATGCGGTCCTCAAGGTTCTTGATGAGGGCCAGCAGCAGGTCGCTGTTCCCCTGCCAGACGTAGACCCGGTCGATCGCCTCGCTGTCGGAGGCCCTTGGGTCTATCAGGTGCTGGCCGGTCTTGTGCACCAGAAGAAAAACGGGGAGGTCCGGGAAATTTTCCTTGATGGTGCGGCCCAGCACGTAGGCATCGGTGTCGTCCACCAGCGGCATGGTGATCACGAGGTCGAACTTTTTGCGGCGCAGGGCTTCCTGGGCTTCCTGGGAGGTGGACACCCAGGTGAGCATCGGCGGGCGCGACAGGTTGAGGCCGCGGTACTCGTGAATGATGCGCTCCGCCAGGCGGCCTTCCTCTTCCATGATGAAGGCCTCATACGGGCTGCTGATCAGGAGGATGTCGGTGACCTTGCGGGCCATCAACTCGTGAAAGACCTTGAAGGAAAGATCGAAGTCCTCGCTGCCGGCCGGTGTCTCGAAATGGGGGTCCATGGGGATGAGGTTCCTAAGAAGTGCCTAAAGTGCGCTAAAGTGCTTATAGTGCCTAAAGTTGAAAACGGCGAGAAATCATCCCGGCGGCCGTTACGCCTGACTGCTATATAGGCTCATGTCCGACAAATTTCAAGAAATGGTCGGAAAAGCAGATGACCCCATTCCGCAGAGTTTGCCCTGCCAGGTGTCCCTGCGCTCGAGCGTCTCACGGATGGCCTTGAGCGTGCCGGCCTTGTCCCGGCTCCAGGACGGGGCCGCGAGCTCATCCGGGTGTGGATCGCCCGTCAGGCGCTGGATGACGGCGCGGGCGGGCAGGCGTTCGAGCACGTCCACGACCTGGTCCACGTATTCCTGCCGTTCGAGGCAGCGGTATCCGCCGGAGCGGAACAGGGCTTCCAGCCGCGTGCCCTTGATTACGTAAAGGTTGTGGAGCTTGACGCCGTCGACCCCCGCAGCGGCCAGGGTCTGAGCCGTGAACCGCGCATCTGCGGCGGTTTCACCCGGCAGCCCCAGGATGATGTGCGCACAGGCCTGGATGCCGCGTCGGTGGGTGGCCTCCAGCGCCCTCAGGAAGCAGGCGGCGTCGTGGCCGCGGTTGATGACGGCGAGAGTGGCGTCGCGGGCGGATTGCAGCCCGTACTCGACCCAGACCAGGCAGCGGCGGGCCATCTCCTGCAGCAGATTCAGGACCGGCTCCGGCACGCAGTCCGGACGCGTTCCGATGAAGAGCCCCACCACGCCCTCGACGCCTAAAGCCTCCTCGTAAAGCGCCTGGAGACGTTCGACCGGGGCGTAGGTGTTGGAGAAGGACTGGAAATAGGCGATGAACTTCTCGGCGCGGTAACGGCGGGCCATGGCGGCCTTGCCGGCCTCCAGCTGTACGGCGATGGAAAGCCCGCGGCCATGGGCGCCGGTGCCCGACCCCTGCGAGTTGCAGTAGATGCAGCCGCCGGTGGCGACGGCGCCGTCCCGGTTCGGGCAGCTGAGGCCGGCATCCACCGTGATTTTCTGGACGCGGCACCCGAAACGCCCGCGCAGGTAGGAGTTTAGGTCGTTGTAACGGTTCGGCATGGCGGCTGTCGGCATGGCGGCTTGACCCGCTGAAGATGCACCCCTATAATGCGTTCGTCGCGTTCATCGCGTTGCTCGCGTGAAGATCCCGGTGGGCCGAGCGATTAACGCGCTGATGCTTGTTGTTCATCTATCACACGCGCCCGGCTTCGCGCAATCGACCAACCGGCTCGCCACCATGACGTCCCACCCCACCACCTACGACATCCTCGTGGTCGGCGCCGGCCACGCCGGCTGCGAAGCCGCCCTGGCCGCGGCCCGCATGGGCTGCCGCGTGCTGCTTTTGGCAATCGACCTCGACAAGCTCGCGGCCATGCCGTGCAGCCCCTCCATCGGCGGCATGGCGAAGGGGCAGCTGGTGAAGGAGATCGACGCCCTCGGCGGCGAGATGGCGAGGGTCACCGACCGCACCGCCATCCAGTACCGCACGCTCAACACCAAGAAGGGGCCGGCCGTTCATTCCTCCCGCACTCAGAACGACAAGAAGCGCTACCACATGGCGATGAAACGGGTGATCGAAGCCCAGCCCGGCCTCGAGCTGAAGCAGGCCCTGGTGGAGAGGCTCGTGATCGAGGGCGGGCGGGTGGCGGGGGTGGAGGACCACACCGGTTTCGGGTATGCCGCCCGGGCGGTCGTGCTCGCCACGGGGACGTTTCTGAGCGGCCTGGTGCACATCGGCTTCAGCTCGATCCGGGCCGGGCGGGCCGGCGAGTTCGCCTCCTATGGGCTGCCGGCGCACCTGAAAGAGCTGGGGTTTGAACTGGGGCGGCTGAAAACCGGCACCCCCCCGCGCCTGAAGCGCGCCAGCATCGACTTTTCACGCTTTGCCCGACAAGGGGGTGATGAATGCCCGCAGCCGTTTTCCCTGTTCAGCCGGGGGCCGGAGCTGCCGCAGGTGCCGAGCTTCATCGGCCACACCTCCGGGCGGACCCATGAGGTCGTGCGCCGCAATCTCTCCCGCTCGGCGCTTTACGGCGGTGTCATCACCGGCACATCGGCCCGCTACTGCCCTTCCTTCGAAGACAAGATCGTGAAGTTCCCCGAACGGGACCGGCATCAGATCATTCTGGAGCCGGAGGGCATCGACACGGAGGAGATCTATGCGAGCGGCCTGGGCAACAGCCTGCCGATCGAAGTTCAGATCGAAGTGGTGCGATCGATCGACGGGCTGGAAGGCGCCGAGATCATGCGCCCCGCCTATGCCATCGAGTACGACTACCTGAACCCGGTCCAGCTCAAAAACACGCTCGAGAGCAAGCGTGTGGCGGGGCTCTACCTGGCGGGGCAGATCAACGGCACGTCGGGCTACGAAGAGGCGGCGGCCCAGGGGCTGTGGGCCGGCATCAACGCGGCCTGCCGGGTGCAGCGGCGGCCGCCGTTCGTGCTGGACCGTTCCCAGGCCTACATGGCCGTCATGGTGGACGATCTGGTCACGCGCGGGACCGGTGAGCCCTACCGCATGTTCACCTCACGCGCCGAATACCGGTTGACCCTGCGTGAGGACAATGCCGACCTGCGCCTGATGGAGATCGGCCACGAGCTCGAGCTGATCACGGCGGAGGCGGTCCGGGATCTGCGGGAGCGCCGCCGGCAGATCGCGGGGGAAATCGAGCGCGTCAGGCAAACGGTGGTGCGGCCCGGCCCGGAGATCAACGCATACCTTGCCGGGAGCGGATCCCAACCGATTCAGCAGGGAGTCCGCCTGGACCAGCTGGTGAAGCGGGCCGAGCTCGGATACCCCACGGTGGAGCGCCTCGCCCCCGCCCCGGAACCGGTGGCGCCGCCGGTGGCCCGCCAGGTAGAGATCGAGATCAAATACGAAGGCTACATCGACAAGCAGATGAAGGAAATCGAGAAATTCAAGCACCTGGAGAAGATCCGGATCCCCGACGAATTTGATTATGAAACGGTCCACGGACTGTCCAACGAGCTGAAAAGCAAGCTCGGCGCCGTGCGTCCGGCCTGTCTCGGTCAAGCGGCCCGCATGGACGGCATGACCCCTGCGGCGCTCTCGGTGCTGATGGTGGTGCTGAAAGCCCGTTGCTCATAGCTCAACGGTTTAGGCGGAACCTCTTTTGGCGATCAACCATGCGCTGCCTGCTGCAACACGTCAGCGCCGCGGGCCCGGCCGCTTGACTCCGGGGGGATTTCTAACTATTTTGTAGATGAAAACTATTTGAAATAACGAAGGATTAACAGATGGCGGAAGATTATTACAAAATTCTCGGGGTGAACCGTACCGCCGACGCGACGGAAATAAAGAAGGCTTATCGCAAACTGGCCATGAAGTTTCACCCGGACCACGCCAAGGGGGACAAGACGGCCGAGGAGAAGTTCAAGAAGATCAGCGAAGCCTATGCCGTCCTCAGCGACAAGGAGAAACGCCAGGAATACGACACCTTCGGCTCCGAGGGGTTTCGCCAGCGCTTTTCCCAGGAAGACATCTTCAGGGGCTTCGACATCAACGACATCCTGAGGGAATTCGGGTTCGGCGGCGACACCTTCGGCGGAGCGGGCCGGGGCACCCGGTTTTCCTATGGATCGGGCCCGACCTTCGGAGGACGCGGCCGACAGCAGGCGCAATCGGTCAAAGGCTCCGACCTCATTTACGAACTGCCCCTCACCCTGCGCGAAGCCGCCTTCGGTGCCACCAAGGCCGTGACCATTCAAAACCAGGGCGCCCCCGAGCGCGTCACCGTCAAGATCCCAAAAGGCATGGCAGCGGGCAAGAAGCTGCGTCTGGCGGGCAAGGGGAGCCCGGGGCCTTTCGGCGGACCGCGCGGGGACCTCTACATTCAGGCGACCCTGATGGAGGACCCGGTCTTCAGCGTCGATGGGCAGGACCTGGTCACCCACCGCGACATCAAGATCACCGAAGCCCTGCTGGGGGCTACGATTTCCGTCCCCACCCTGGATGAGAAGCAATACAACCTCAAGATCCCGGCGGGGACCAAGAGCGGCACCAAGCTGCGCCTGCCCGGCCACGGACTGCCTGCGATGCAAGGCAGCAAGAACGGCGATCTCTACGTCCGTCTCCACATCCAGGTTCCCAAAGACCTCACCCGTGAGCAGCGAGAGCTGGTCGAAAAGCTCGCGGAAACCGGCATCTGAGAAGACCCCTCACCGCCTGTAATTTTGTAAAAAGGCCGAGGTCCGCAAATCTGCCGACCTAGAGGCCAGCCTGCCGCGTACGGTTCAATCCGCAGCAGGCGGAAATTCGGCCTTTTTACAAAATTACCAAATTTGACTTTGAATGCATTTCGGGATAAAGTTTTCTATATAGATGCCGATACTAATAGTGCGCCGCGGGTGACACAAGGCCCTATTTTTGTTAAATTTATGAGTAAGCTGATACCGGTCTTGGCGGCGGATGAGATCCATCTGCTGGTAAAAAACATGGCTCAGCGGATCTCGGCAGATTACCGAGACCGTGAGCTTGTGATGGTCGCCGTTCTGAAAGGCGCGTTCGTTTTTCTTGCCGATCTCATCCGGCAGCTGACCATCCCCGTGCAGGTCGATTTCCTGCAGGCCTGCAGCTACGGTGCCGGCACGCAGTCCTGCGGGGCTGTCCGGTTGGTAAAGGACATCGGGGTGGACATCCGCAGAAAGGACGTCCTTCTGGTGGAAGACATCGTGGATACCGGCCGCACCGTCAACTGGATTCTCGACCACCTGAAATCGTTTCAGCCGCTCAGCGTGAGCGTGTGCACCTTGATCGACAAACGTGAGCGGAGGGAAGCCGAGGTGCCGATCGTCTACTCCGGTCATGTGACGGAAAAGGGTTTTCTGGTGGGCTACGGTCTGGACTACGCCGAAGCGTACCGTCACCTGCCGGGGCTCTATGACTTGAAACTTTAGGGTTTGTGGAACCTTAACTCTTTAACCAACGGGGTTCAGCCATGATAGTGATGTGCGAAGGATGCGAGACGAGTTTCCAGGTGGACGATCGCATGATCAAGCCCACGGGCTCCAAAGTCAGGTGCTCCAAGTGCCGGCACGTTTTTGTCGCTTACCCGGCGGTGGCGGCCGAGCCCGAAGAGCCGTTGATCCTCGAAGAGGAATTGCCGGCGGCGGCTGCTTCCGGAGACCCGGCGGGGCTGAATGAGATCGATGTCCAGCTCGATGCCCTCTTCCGTGAAGATGCTTCCGGCAAGGGGGATCCGGCATCCGTCGCGCCGGAACCGGAGTTGCTCAATGTGGACGAGCTGCTCGCCGGGGATGCGCCGGCTGCCGGCGCATTGACCACGGAAGCGCTCGGTGATGAATTGGAACTTGATCTGGACCTGGGCTTGAGCCTTGAAGAGGATTCGGCGGCGGGGTCGCCGCAGGTAAAAACGCCGCCGCCGGCTGCGCCCGCTGACGCGGGAGAGCCTTCCATCGATTTCAACATGGACCTTGAGCCTGCCGCGCAAGCTGAGCCCGAGGACTCCCTCCCCACCTTGGAAGAGCTGGAAATCAGCCTGGACGATTTGGATCGATTGGATGAGGCGGTGACGCCCGCCGCGGCCGAAGCGACCCGCCGGGTTGACGCTCCGAGCTCCGAGCTCGAACTGGATCTGGACCTGGAGGATTTGACTTCAGAAAGTGCCGCCGCAACTCATGGGGCTGCGGCGGATGATGATATCAGCGCTGTTGTCGAATCCGTATCCGCCGGCCGGGCGAATGCCCCCGGGTCACCGGCCGATCGTTTGGATGCCTCCGGCCGCGAACCGGATATCGGCGTGAGCGAAACGCCCGTCGCCAAGGGTTCGGTAGCCGTACCCATGCCGTCAGGCGAAGACGTGCTGGACCTCTCGGACCTTGAGGCCATGCTGGAGGGCGAGGGCGGGGCCTCAACAAAGCCTGCCGGCGCCACCGAGGGCATTGACCTGGAGCTGGACCTGGGGGCGGCTGTCGAGGATGAAGCCAAGGGCGGAGAAATGCAGGAACTGGACCTGACCGACATCGCGGACGCGCCCGAAGCCGGGCCCGCTGAGGCCGACGCCGTGGCCGACGAATTGGATTTCTCGGACATATCCGGCATCCTGGATGAGAAGGCACCGGTCGCCGGCAAAGAGAGTGCGGAGAAACCGGCCGAGGAACTCGACCTGGTTTTCGACGACGAACCGCAGGCGGTAGCCGCGAAAACCGAAGAGACTCTTTCACCCGAGCCCCAGGAGGATCTCTTGCTGGACCTTGAAACCCTCCTGGCGGCAGACGAGGAAAAGACGCCTGAGGCGCAAAAGACGGCTGCCGAAATGACCGATGAACTCGATCTGGAATTTGCGGCCGCACCCGGCCGGGACGAAGCCGGCGATCTGGAAATCGAAATCGAGCCGGTGGACGAAGGGTTCGACCGCCAGGTTCCTGTTGCCCGGCCGGCTGCCACCTCGGCGGTTGCGGCGGCCGCCCTCGCCGGCGCGGCCGGCGCGGCGGCCATGTCGGGGAAAACAACAGCGGTGACCGATGAATTCTCCACGGACGAATTCACCCAGGCCGGTATGACCGGCGCAACCGATCTGCTGGAAACGGAAGCTGCCAGGACGGCCGCTCCCAAGACGCAGAGAACCACAGCCCCGGGGCGTTCGGGCGGGATCCGGAAGCTGTTGCTGGCGGCAGCGGCGCTCGCGGTGCTGGTGATCGCGGCGCTGGTGATCCCGCGCAGCCTGGGTATTCATGTCCCCTACCTCAGCGACGTGGATATCCCGTACCTGAGCGATCTCGAGGTCCCCTTCCTCGGCAAGATCTTCCAATCCGAACCCGAAGACACCGCCGGCAACCTGAAGATGGCGCCGGTCCCGGAAAGTGTAAATGCCGAGTTCGTCGACAACGCCGGCGCCGGAAGACTCTGCGTCATCAAGGGCCAGGTCCGCAACGCGTACGACCATCCGCGCAGTTCCATCCGGGTCACGGCCAAGCTCTACGACAAGAACAAGACCGTGGTCAAAACAGCGACGGTGTATGCCGGCAACGTCCTCTCGAGACAGGAACTCGCCGGCCAGGACCTCGCCGCCATCAGCGCGCGCCTGAAGAACAAGACCGGCGTCAACAACCTGAACGCGGGGGTGAAGCCCGGCGCGGCCATCCCGTTTATGGTGGTGTTCGACGGCCTGCCGGACAACCTGGATGAATACAGTGTGGAGGTGGCCGGCTCGTCCAAGTAGCGCAGGCGGTTTAGAGATTTCACCCTATAGAAAAATCCCCCCAACCCCCTTTGCCAAAGGGGGAGAGGGGGATTTCGTTTTGAGCAGTCATGGTGCTGAAAGGCTTGCCCGACTTTCGCAGGAAGTCGCTCCTTTCCTTGCAGGAGCGGCATTCCAGATGAAAAGTCCTTGCCAGGAGCCATTTCATCAAGAAACTGCTTCTTGACAATTTCGGCGCTATAGCGCAGTATGACCGGCTATGGCGATGTAGCTCAGTTGGTCAGAGCATGCGGCTCATATCCGCAGTGTCCGGGGTTCAAATCCCTGCATCGCCACCAAAATCAGACGCAAGCCGCAATCCTAACGGGTTGCGGCTTTTGGTTTTATATGGGGCGCGGGTCGGGTGCGGAAACGCCTGAATTCAAATGCCAGGAATTGGCTCGGACGGGTTATGCTTGAGCTTGGCAGGTGCATTGGGCAGATCAATTTACGCGCCGCTCATTTATGGAGTGTTGTTTAAAATACCCAAGCCTATCGCTGACGCCGGCGATTTTATTCTGGACTCGGCTGTGTTCATCCAGGCGGGGACCTTCTCAGACACACCCAACCCTGTCCCCGAACCCGCAACCATGATCCTTCTCGGGGCCGGGCTTGTCGGACTCGCCGGCTTCGGCCGCAAGACGTTCAAGAAGTAATCCAAAACCTCATCAATCAAAAAGGCGGAGCCGGAAGCGGTTCCGCCTTTTTGATTTTGGCGTTCCATACCGCCCATCCCCTTTGCACTCTTGTCAAAACCCGCCGGTGCATGTATAAAAACTGAAACCACAAATTTCGAATCTGGTTTTTATCTCACAGGGCAGCGATGATCAGCGGGTTTGAAAAAATCGTGGAAGAGCGGATCCGCCGCGCCATCGAGAAGGGCGAGTTCGATGACCTTCCCTGCGCGGGGGAGCCGCTCGAGCTGGAGGACGACAGCAGCGTCCCCGAGGAGTTGCGCCTGGCTTACAAGATCCTGAAGAACGCCGAGTGCCTGCCGCCCGAGATCGAGCTGCGCAAGGAAATCGAGAAAACCGAAGACCTCCTGGCGGCGCTGCCCGACACGGCTGAAAAATACCGGATCCTCAAAAAACTGAACTTCCTGATCTTCAAGGTGAACACGGTGCGCAGGGCCTCGATCGCCAACGAGATCCCGGAGCATTACGCCGCCCAGGTCGTAGTGCGGCTCGAAAAGGGCAAGCAAAGAAAATAGGACGACATGGATGCCTATAATGAGCTAAAATGCCTAAAAGGGTAGCGCCTAAAATGCACTAAAGTGCCTATAGTGCCTAAAATTGAAATGAAAAACCCCGAAAAGCAAAAGGGAAGCTTGACAGGCGATATCGACTGGTGTTTTTCGGCTCTGCACCTTCTAAGCACAGGTCGTTCTTTTAACTTTAGGCACTTTAGCGCACTATAGGCATTATAGGCACTTTGCCGTATAGGCACTTCGCCTTCGCCCCAAACATCCAGATCTTGCCGGTTCAGACAGTGGGAACCAAATCGACGAAAAAGCTGACCATCGCCCTCCTATCCGGCGGCATCTCCTCGGAGCGGGAGGTTTCGCTCAACAGCGGCCGGCAGGTTTACGAGGCCCTGGACAAGACCAAATACGACATCCTGCGCTACGACCCCCAGACCGACCTGCCGCGGCTAATGGCGGACGCGCATCGCATCGACGCGGCCCTGATCATTCTGCACGGGGCCTTCGGCGAGGACGGGACCGTGCAGGGCCTGCTCGATCTTCTGGGCATTCCCTACCAGGGCTCGGGGGTGCTGGGCAGCGCGGTTG
>Ga0209450_10000407_pt1 | contig 22338 bp, 23 predicted proteins | sample FrelakmetLWP11LW_FD_187149 | JGI IMG/M metagenome (GOLD analysis project Ga0209450, IMG submission 187149) | Freshwater lake sediment microbial communities from the University of Notre Dame, USA, for methane emissions studies - LWP11 LW (SPAdes)... | ecosystem: Environmental > Aquatic >...
CCCGCTGCTGCAGGATCCGGCGCTCGCCATTCCCCCGCCGATGCTCTACATCGGCTACGTGGGCTTTGCAGTCGCTTTTGCGTTTGCCGTGGCTGCGCTGCTCGAGGGCAAGCTCGACGAGAAGTGGGCGCGCTGGACGCGGCCGTGGACCACGCTCGCCTGGATGTTCCTCACCGTCGGCATCGCGCTCGGCAGCTGGTGGGCGTACTACGAGCTCGGCTGGGGTGGCTGGTGGTTCTGGGACCCGGTGGAGAACGCCTCGTTCATGCCCTGGCTGGTCGGCACGGCGTTGATCCACTCGCTGGCGGTCACGGAGAAGCGTGGCCTGTTCAAGAGCTGGACGCTGCTGCTCGCGATCATCGCCTTCTCGCTCAGCCTGCTCGGCACGTTCCTGGTGCGCTCGGGCGTGCTGGTGTCGGTGCACGCGTTCGCGAGCGACCCTGGCCGCGGCCTGTTCATCCTCGGATTCCTCGGCGTCTGCGTGGGCGGCTCGCTGGCGCTCTACGCCTGGCGCGGCCCGGGCTTGCGCGCCAAGGGCGGCTTCGAGACGACCTCGCGCGAGTCGTTTCTGCTCGCCAACAACGCACTGCTGCTGATCACGGCGGCCCTGATCCTCATCGGCACGCTGTACCCGCTGTTCCTCGACGCCCTGAACATGGGGAAGATCTCGGTGGGGCCGCCGTACTTCAACGTGGTGTTCCTGATCCCGACCATCCCGCTGGTGCTGCTGATGGCCGTCGGCATGCACGCGGCGTGGAAGAAGGGCAAGCTCGAGGACCTGAAGCGGCCGCTGGTGGTGATGTTCCTGGTGGCGCTGGCCCTCGGCCTGCTCATCCCGCCCGTGGCCTATGGAGCCTTCCATGTCAGCACCGTCATCGGTCTCACGGCGGGCATCTGGGTGATCCTGTCGGCGCTGTACGAGCCCTGGCAGCGCCTGCGCAACGAGCAGTCGCTGTCGCGCAGCGTGATCGGCATGACGATCGCGCACATCGGCGTGGGCGTGTTCGCGATCGGCGTGACCATCACGCAGACCTACCGCATCGAGAAGGACATCGCGCTCAAGCCGGGCCAGTCGGTGGAGCTGCAGGGCTACACCTTCGACTTCATGAGCACCCGTCCGGTGGCCGGCCCGAACTACGACGCGATCGAGGCCGAGATCCGCATTTCGCGTGACGGGGAGCCGGTCACGACGCTGCGCCCGCAGAAGCGCACCTACCGCGTGCAGACCATGCCGATGACCGAGTCGGGCATCCACGTGAAGTGGAACCGCGACCTGTTCGTCGCGATGGGCGATGACCTCGGCGCCGGCGCCTGGAGCATGCGCGTCCAGTACAAGCCCATGGTCCGTTACATCTGGCTCGGCGCGCTGATCATGGCGCTCGGCGGCCTGGTGGCCATCACCGACCGTCGCTACCGCCGTCGACGCTCGACGGCCGACGAGGCGGTCGGGGCGGCGGCGGGCACCGCCACCGCGCGCTGACGGAGAAGATTGCGATGCTGAAATATGGCATTCCCCTGGTCCTCGCCGTGGTGCTGGGCGTGTTCCTGACGATCGGGCTCAACCGTGACCCGCGCTACGTGCCCTCGCCGCTGATCGGCAAGCCGGCGCCCGAGTTCACGTTGCCGAGCCTGCAGGATGCGAGCTACCCGGTGTCTTCGAAGGAACTGCTCGGCCAGCCCTGGGTGCTCAACGTGTGGGGCACCTGGTGCGGCGGCTGTCGCCAGGAGCACGACACGCTGCTCATGATCGCGCGCCAGCGGACCGTGCCGATCGTCGGGCTCAACTGGAAGGACGACAACGCAGCCGCGCAGCGGTGGCTGCAGCAGCTCGGCAACCCGTACGCGGTCGTGGCCGAGGACCGCGAGGGCCGCACCGCCATCGACTGGGGCGTGTACGGCGCGCCAGAGACCTTCCTGATCGGACCGGACGGAACGGTCCTGTACAAGCACATCGCGCCGATGACGATGGAGGTCTGGAACACCGAGTTCCTGCCGCGCATCGAGGCTTCGCGCGCCGCCAGGGGATCGCAATCGTGATGGGCAAGATCTTCCGCGCCGTGGTGCTCGCCGGCCTGCTCGCCTGGGGCGGCCACGCGCTCGCCATCGACACCGAGGCGGCGTTCGACGACCCGGTGCTGCAGCATCGCTACGAGTCGATCAACCGCGAGCTGCGCTGCCTTGTGTGCCAGAACCAGACCATCGCCGACTCCAACGCCACGCTCGCGCAGGACCTGCGCCGCGAGGTGCGCGAAATGATCGCCGCCGGCAAGACCGACGATGAAATCCGCGACTTCATGATCGAGCGCTACGGCGACTTCGTGCTGTACCGCCCGCGCATGACTGCACAGAATTTCCTGCTCTGGGCCGCCCCGGCGCTGCTGCTGCTGATCGCGGCCGTGGTGCTGGTGCGCGTCGTGCGCCACCGTGCGCAGGAATCCGACATCGAACCCGCCGACGGCCCGGAGGCCGGCCAACCGTGACTACCTTCCTGATCGTCTGTGCCGTCATGATCGTGGCGGCACTCGCCCTCGTGCTCGTGCCGCTGCTGCGCAACGCGCCCGCCGCGGCCAAGGGTGAAAAGCCACTGCCCCGAGCGGTACCCGCCGCCGTGGTGCTGATGGTCGCAGTGCCGCTGGCTGCGTCGGCGTTCTACGGTTCGACCTCGAACTTCCCCTGGGACAATCCTGGCGCGACGGCCGGGCAGGGCGGGCACGCGCAGAACGCGGGCTCGATGGACGAGGTCACCGCACAGCTCCAGGCACGACTGCAGCAGAACCCGGGCGACGTCGAGGGCTGGATGATGCTCGGCCGCACCCACCTCATGTCCGGCCGCTACGACCAGTCGGTGGCCGCGTACGAGAAGGCCAGCTCGCTCACCGGCGGCAAGGACCCACAGGTACAGCTCGACCTCGCCGAAGCGCTGGTGGTGTCCGAGAAGCCCGAAGGGCAGGGCAAGGCGAAGCAGATCTTCGACGCCGCGCTGGCCGCTGACGGCACCAACCAGAAGGCGCTGTGGTACTCGGGGGTCATGGCGGCGCGGGCCGGCGACAAGGAGACCGCGAAGACGCTCTTCACGAAGCTCCTCGAGCAGAATCCGCCCGAGCAGATCCGCGAGATCCTGTTGGCGCAACTCGCCGAACTCGGTGCAGCCGTGCCGGAGGCCGCCGGCGTTGCCCCGCCGCAGGGCATGGGCGACATGGGTGGCATGGGTGCGGCCCAAGGCGCATCCGAGCCGGCAGGACGCACCATCCGCATCGCCGTCTCGGTCGATCCATCGCTGGCAGGCAAGGTCCAGCCGGGAACGCCCGTGTTCGTCAGCGCGCGCGAGCCCGGCATCCCGGGCCCGCCCATTGCAGCGGTGCGCATCAGCACCGACGAGTTGCCGACGACGGTCGTGCTGAGTGATGCGAATTCCATGATCGAAGGGCGTAACCTGTCGTCCGTGGACGAGGTGCAGGTGGTGGCCCGCGTGGCTTTCGGCGGCTCGGCCGTGCCCGCCAGTGGCGACCTGGTCGGCGAGGCCAGGCACGGCAGGGGGGCGTCTCCCGATCTGAGCCTCGTGATCAGCAAGGTCGCGCCGTAAGGCCGTGGCAGGGACGCTGCACCTCAACCTCTCCAGGCTTCCCTCGATCTGGGCGACGTACCCGCGGGTGCTGCTGACGCCGCGCCCGGCCGTGACGGAAGTCCAGGATCCGCCAGAGATCACCATCGCGGTGCGCGACGTGCAGATCGATGGCGTGGCCGCGAGGCGCTACGCCTCGATGTGCGGCTTCGATCCCGCAGCGGGCTTGCCGGTGACCTACCCGCACGTGCTCGCGACGCCGCTGCATCTCAAGATTTTCTCGCAGCAGGCATTCGCGCTGCGGCCGATGGGCCTGATCCACCTCTCGAACGTCATCGAAAGCCCCGGTGTGCTCGAGCCGGGCCGCCACATGGACGTCACCGTGTCGGCCTGCAATTACCGCAAGACTGATGCCGGGCTCGTCTTCGACATAGCGACGGACATCCGCGCCGAAGGGCAGTCGCTTTGGCGGGAGACGTGTGTGTTGATGGTCCGCTGGCCCGAGTCCCCCCAGCGGACGGGCGGCCGACCGCCGCGCCCGCCAAAGGCCCCGAAGGACAGCCTGGTGCTGGGGGAGATCGAGGTGTCGCCGTCGACCGCCTGGGCCTATGCCCGAGTGTCCGGCGACTTCAACCCCATCCACCTGAACGACCGTGCGGCGCGGTTCTTTGGCCTGCGAGGCGCCATCGGCCACGGCATGTGGTCACTGGCGCGCAGCCTGGCCCAGGCACCCGTGCCGGCCATCCCGAGCGGCGCGAGGATCGAGACGCAGTTCCTCACGCCGGTGCAGCTGCCGGCGCGGGTCGCAATCCGGGAGTGGCGGGCGGAGGGCCAGACGAAACGCGCCCTGTGCGACATCCGCACAGGGCGCGTTCACATGTACGCGTGGTGGTGAGCCGTTACTCCGGCTTGACGTACATCGCGTCCACAACCGACTTCACGCCGCCCACGCCCTTGGCGACTTCGACAGCGCGCCGCTTGATCTTGTCGCCCGTGACGAAGCCCGACAGGGACACGACGCCGCCCTTGGTCTCGACGTTGATCTGACCACTCTTCACGTCCTTGTCGTCCATGAGCGCGGCCTTGACCTTGCTCGTGGTCACGGTGTCGTCGAGCTTCGACCCAGCGGTGTTTTCCGAGTGGACCGCAATGGCGTTGTGCACGCTCTTCACGTTCGACACGCCCTTGGCGACCTTGCCGGCCTGGTCCTTCTGCGCCTGCGAGGGCAGGAAGCCCCCGAGCAGGACGATGCCCTTGTAGGTCTCGACGACGATCTGCGAATCCTCGAGGTCCTTGGCCGCGGCGAGTTCCGCCTTGACGCTGGCATTGATCGTGTTGTCGTCCACGACGTCGCCCGCGGTCTTCTGGGCGTGGGCCGGGGCCACCGCCACGAGCGCGGCGGCGAGGAATGCGAGGGCAACATGCTTCATGCGGACTCTCCTGGTAGCTGCAACTTGACTGGGGAAAGTTTCCCCGCGGAACCTGGCCGGAGGCCGGACCGGACCCTGCCTTGGGGACCCACCGGGCGCGGAGAGGTTCCGCGGCCGGCGCGCCGCCTTGAAGGAGCGGGATCCGTCCTGCACACTGGTCGGTGAGTGATTATATGCAAACCTCTGGGGCGACGCGGGTCGGATCCGGGGTTTGTCGTTTTGACCCCTCGATACGTGGGGTAATGGCCATGGCCGGTACGAACAAGACCGAACCGCCGGAAGACCTCATCGACATCGCGCAGCTGATGCGTGTGCTCGAGGAAGAGCCGGACTCTGCCGTCGAGGACGATGGTACCGAGCCGGTCCCGAAGATCGCCCGCATGCCGGAGGGCATCGAGGTCGTCGAGCGACACCTCGCCCACGGTATCGGGCACTGGGTGCTGCAGGTCCGTTGTGAATGCGGCCGTCGGTGGTTCGAGGTCGACCCGGTGGAGAGTGCCGACTGTCCGCGCTGCGGCGCCCTGGTGCTGATCCAGATCGAGCCTCGCCAGCCGTCCGCACCGGAATGAGTCGGGCATTCATCAAGGAGTCCGACGGCTCGGAACTGGACGACCTGCCCGAGCTGGTCGTGAGCCCGCACCGCAACCTGGTGACGGCCGAGGGGCTCCACCTGATCGAATCGACCGTGGAGCGACTGGAGACCGACCTGACGGCGGCCCGTGCCGCCGGCGACCGGGAAGCGATGGCACGCGCGGAACGCGACCTGCGTTACTGGCGGCAGAGGCGGGCGACGGCTGAAGTGGTGCCCGTCCCGGCAATGCCCGATGTCGTGCGGTTCGGCAGCACGGTCACCTTGGAAACGCCGGCGGGCGACACGATCAGTTACCGGATCGTCGGCGAGGACGAGAGCGACCCGCGGCGCGGACTCCTCTCTTACGTATCACCCCTGGCGGAGGCGCTGCTCGGCGGTCGGTCAGGCGACACGGTCGCAATGCGCGACGGAGACGCCGAGATCGTGGCGATCTCATGATGCGTCCCGGTCTTGCAGGGAAGCCGCCGCTTCAGGTCTTCGAAGCCTCGTAGATGCTCTCGATCGCTGCGTCGAGCGCCTTGTCGAACTCGGCGTCCGACTGCTGGGCCGTCAACCCTTCCGTCAGCGCGCGCGAGAAGCTCGCCACCATGCCTCTCTGGCGCGCGAGCTTCTCGTTGGCCTCGGCGCGCGAATAGCCGCCCGACAGCGCCACGACCTTCAGCACGCGCGGGTGCGCAATGCAGTCGACGTAGAGATTGTCGCGGGTGGGGATCGTGAGCTTGAGCATCACCAGCTGGCCGTCGGGCAGCTTGTCGAGCTCGCGCAGAATCGCGGCCTTCAGCAGGTCCTCGGCGGCAGCCTTGTCGGGGCACTTGATGTCCACCTCGGGCTCGATGATCGGCACGAGACCCGCGGCGATGATCTGTCGGCCGACCTGGAACTGCTGGTCGACGATGGCCTGGATCCCCACGGGATTCGCCTGCTTGATCACCGAGCGCATCTTGGTGCCGAAGATGCCCTTTGCCATCGCGCGCGCCAGCAGCTTGTCGAGGTCGGGCATGGGCTTCATGAGCTGCACGCCGTTCGCTTCCGCCTCCAGGCCCTTGTCCACCTTGAGGATCGGGACGACCTTCTTGACCTCCCACAGGTACTGCGCCGTGGGCCGGCCCAGGATCTCGCGGTCCATCGTATTCTCGAACAGGATCGCGGCCAGCACCCGGTCGCCGTTGAAGCTCGGGCTCGTGATGATGCGGGTGCGCATGGCGTGGATGAGGTCCATCATCTGCGCGTCACCCGAGTAGCTGCTTTCCGGGATGCCGTACAACTTCAGGGCCTTGGGCGTGCTGCCGCCGCTCTGGTCCAGGGCGGCAATGAAACCGGCCTGGGCGCGGAACTTGGTCTTCTGCAGTTCGAAGGTGCTCATGGATCGCCTCGCGGTGACGGTACGCTGAAGACAGATTCTAAACGGCTTGGACGCAGGCGATAGTCGTGGAGATCCTCCGGATGATCGAGATGAACCGGGTGACCGGCGGCGACCGGTTTTAGGTTGTCTTTTATGTATATAAACAGCACATTAGAGCAATGTCGTTACTTTGCTTTTAAGTGATCCCTGCAGTACTCGGGGTTCGATTGCACAGGTCTCGACAACATCCGCGGGAGACCTGATCTTGATTCGACCAATGCTGCCGTCCCTGCTCCTGGTCTCGTTGGCCGCCGAGGCTGACCTCCCGACACCGGGTCCGATGGCCGGGCACCAGCCCGGGGAAGAGGCGGCCGTCCTTGCCGTCGTCGACCAGGTGGACGGCAAGACCACGCATTGCGGTGTCGACACCTTCGACTTCGTGAAGGTGGGAGGCCGGTGGCGCGTCGCGAACATGATGTGGACGGTGGAGCCGGACGCGTGCGCAGGCCTGCGGCCCGCCGGTGCGGTCATGCGCCCGCACGACGGGCGCTGGTAGGTACAGCCGCGAATTTCGCGGAGTGCAGGCGACCGCTAGCATGGCAACCGGCTGCGATTCCCAGCGCGCACGGAGTCGCCGCCTGAAAGGCCACAGACGATGAAGCTCAAGAACTGGATACGAGACGTACGCGGTGACCGGTCGCCGGAAGAAAAGTACGTCGACGCCGCCGATGCTCCGAGCGAGCCCGAGGGACCCTATCGTGCGCGGATGGCGGAGGCGACACATCATCCCGTCCCGGAAGGCTTCGACGTTCGCGAGCGGGAAGTGGTCGTGGGCACCCTGGAGTTGCGGTATTGCACCCGCTGCCCCTGTGGTCATGAATGGGAGTCCGCGCAGTTCCAGCGCATGACCCTCTGCGCGAAGTGCGGCCGCGCCGTCCTGGTCGAGGAGCCTGGTCCGCCGGCCAAGTGACGCGGATCAACCGGGACGCCGGGGTTTCGCCGGCGGCCGCTTCGGCGGCTTGCGCAGCGGCTTGGGCGGCACATGCGACACGGCACTGATCCGCAGCATCTGCCCGGCCACCCGCGTCTTCTCGAGCTCCGCCAGTGCCCTGCCGGGAAGGCCCTTCGGCAGCCCGACGAAGGTGTGATCCTCGCGGATGTCCACGTGCCCGATCTGCCGGCCCTCGAGCGCGGCGACGTTGGCGATGGCGCCGACGATGTTACCGGGCTTCACACCGTGCACGTAACCGACCTCGATGCGAAACGTCTCGGTGTCTTCCTCGGCGAGGCGCCCTTGCGCCTGCGACTTTGCACTGGCGGGCGCCGGCACCGTGTCACCCGGCTCGACCTCCGACTCGCCCGCTTTGTCGCGAAGGAGGAGGGGGCTGCCGCCCTGCAGCAGGCTCGCCAGCGCCGCCGCGATTTCGATCGCCGGCACGTCGTGCTCGCGTTCGAACTCCTCGATCAGGCTGCGGAAAGGCTCGGACTGGCCGGCGGCGATTGCCTCCGTGATGCGCTGCCGGAAGCGCGCCACGCGCTGCTCGTTGACGTCGGCCACCGTCGGCAGGTCCATCGGCTCGAGCGGCGAGCGCGTCGCGCGCTCGATGTAACGCAGCATGTTGCGCTCGCGAGGCGTGATGAACAGGATCGCCTCGCCCTTGCGTCCCGCCCGTCCCGTCCGGCCGATGCGGTGCACGTACGACTCGGTGTCGTAGGGGACGTCGTAATTGACGACGTGGCTGATCCGTTCGACGTCGAGTCCGCGTGCAGCGACGTCCGTCGCGACCAGGATGTCGAGTTGCCCGCCTTTCAGCCGCGCCACCGTCCGTTCGCGGTCTTTCTGCTGCATGTCGCCGTTCAGGGCCGCGACCGCAAAGCCCCTCGCTTCCAGTCGCTCGGCGAGTTCCACGGTCGACTGCTTCGTGCGCGTGAAGATCAGCATGCCGTCGAAGGGCTCGGCCTCGAGGATGCGGGTCAACGCGTCGAGCTTGTGCACGCCGCTCACGATCCAGTAGCGCTGGCGGATGTTTGCTGCGGTCGTGGTCCGGCTCGCAATCGTGACCTCCACCGGCTCGCGCAGGTGCTTCTGCGCGATGCGGCGAATCGGCGCCGGCAGCGTTGCGGAGAACAGGGCGACCTGGCGCGTGGACGGGGTCTGCTCGAGAATCCACTCGATGTCGTCGACGAAGCCCATCTGCAGCATCTCGTCGGCCTCGTCGAGCACCAGGCAGGTGACACCGCCGAGATCCAGGGTGCCGCGCTTCATGTGGTCCATCACGCGGCCCGGCGTGCCGACGACCACGTGTGCACCGCGCTTCAGGCTCGTGAGCTGCGGCGTATAGCTCTGGCCGCCGTAGATCGGCAGCACGTGGAAGTCCTTGATCTTCGACGCGTAGCGCTGGAAAGCCTCGGCGACCTGGATCGCGAGTTCACGGGTCGGCACCAGGACGATTCCCTGCGGTGGACCGCGTCGGAGCTTGATGCGACTCAACAGCGGCAGTGCGAAGGCGGCCGTCTTGCCGGTGCCGGTCTGCGCCTGGCCGAGCATGTCGTGGCCGGCGAGCAACACCGGAATCGTGGCAGCCTGGATCGGCGACGGCGATTCGTAGCCGACCTCCGCGAGCGCCTCGAGGACGGCGCTGCTCAGTCCGAGGTCGCTGAAGGACGGGGTGGTAGCTTCGGTGGTGGTGCCTTTCACGGTGTGCTCCCGCAACCCTCCACCAGCCGGCGCAGAGTGGCAAAGACGTCGAGGGTGCTGCGGCGAAATTTCGTCTTGCTGGCCGGATCGAAGAGCTGCCAGGCATCACTGTCCACGAGCATCATGGCTTCCAGCAGCGGCAGCAGCGCCGGGCGGATGCATCGCGCGAGTTCCTGCTCGGTCAGGCTGCCGGGATTCGGCCATTCCGGGACCACGTTCAACGACTGGTGCAGCAGCGCCGCCTGCACGATGAGCGAGGCGGCAGAGTCGACACCGAACAGCTCTTCGATGCCCCGCAGGATCTCTGGTAGCACGCGGTTGTCCTGGACCAGTCCTTTGCCATCGGCTGCTGCAACGGAGGCACCGAGCACCCGCCGTGTCCAAGGCTCGACCGCCGCCGGGTAGGCTGCGGTGACGGGGAAGCCCACCGACGGCAGCGCTCGCGCCGCCATCGTCGCGGAGCGGAAAGCATGCAGAGCGTCCCGCTGGCCGCCGATCACCTGCTTCCCCAGGTCGTGAAACAGGACGGTCCATTCCAGCAAAGCCCGCAGGTGCGGCGAGGCCTGCCGATACTCCGGCAGGAGCTGCAGCGCGATCAGCACCTGGGTGATGTGGTTTCGAGTGGCCCCATCCGCATAAGCGGCCATGTCCTGCCAGCCGGGGGCAACGCCCTCGACCAATGCCGACTGATCTGCGCTGTAGAAATCACGGATGCGCAGGACGAGCGTATCGCCATCCTGCAGCTCACCCGCCTCGATCTGCCGGGCCAGGGTCCGGACGTGTTTGAACAAGTCCGGCAGGCGGTCTTCCAGTTGCGGGATCGTCGCTGCCATCATCGAATCACCGAAGTCGCATTCCGTTCGCGAGAGAGTACTCTCGCCGACGCTGACGCGACAGCGGACTGGCTCGACGGGGGAGCTTACGGAGCGGCGCGCAAGTCGCGGCGCGAGGCCGTGGGCTCCGCCGAGCGGCGATCCACCGTTGCCCGTCGGCGCCGCCGTACGCGGAGACTGGTGTCAGTAATCGTGCGTCAGGATCGCCGCGGTGCGGCGGCAGATTTCACGCCCGTAGTCGGTCCACTGACCCTGGCCCCAGTACCGGTAGCAGCTGGTCTGGGAGGCGAGCAGGTGCAGCAGCGCGTTGCGGTAGCGGCGTTCGCCGGTGGGCAGACCGCGGCGGGCCACCTTGTCATTGAAGAGCGCGCTCGCGGCCGCCATCGGGCCCAGCACGTTTTCGTAACCCCGCATCCAGCTCAGGTCGTTCGTCCAGCTGCCGCCTTCCATGTGGAACCTCGCGTCCTCGCGTCGCAGCTCGTCGAGGACGCGCTCAAGCTGCGCGGACCCGTCGCCCGGCTGCATGCGTGCCCAGATACGACCGTGAAACAGGGGCTGGATTTCGGGCAGGTCGGACTCGCGGATGCCTTGCGCGAAGAGATGCTCGAGGTACTCGGTCGCGTTCATCAGCGGTACGTCGCTGCCGGTGGACGCGCGCACCACTTCGAAGTACTTCGACGGGAACTCGTTCATCATCACGCCGCCGTTCTCGCCATCGGCAATCTGGATCACCAGCGGCGGGACGGAGCGGTCCGCCAGCTCGTCGCGACCGAGGCTCTGGGCCTCGTACCAAGGTTGCATCTGGGCGACGAGCTTGGTGTCGGAGCCCTGCGTCTTGACGATCGCGACGATGCTCGCAGACGCGCCGGCGGCGTTGCGACAGACGAGCCGGTGCGGCAGGTGCGGGCGACGGGGTGCCGCGCCCGTGCCCGGCTCCTCCACGGTGTGCTCCTGCACGAGCACCCAACGGTAGCCGCAGTCGAGCAGCGTGCGCACGAACGCGTAGGCGACCTCCGGGTGGTTCGGCAGCGCCATCTCGGACGGCGAGAATCCGCGCACCCGTGCCAGGGCGTCGAGACCGAAGATCGCCGCGAAGTGATGCTGCCATGCCCGCACGTGCAGGGCGAAATCCTGCACGGGCGTCGACGGCGCGACTGCGTGGCCCCAGGGTGCGCCGAGCCATTCAACGCTGCGCCGGTACTCCGGTGAGCAGGTGATCCGCTTCAGGCTGTCGATCACGTCGTCGGCGCCCATCAGGCGCAGCCCGTGGAGCAGGGTGCCCGAGTACTCGAGCATGACCCGCGGTTCGCGCCCCTCGGCGAGCAGCCCGGGAATGAATTCGCCCATGCGGGCGTAGCACTGGCGGAACACGGCGGCGTTATGGTTGTCGCCGATCCCGGGGTGCTCGAGCATGGTCTGCAGGTTGCCGATCAGCGCCGCGGTGGCCAGCTCGTCGCCGCCCGTCGGGGTTAGCGGCTGGTGCATGTGCAGCGCGATGGCGCAGGCGCTGCGGATCCGGTCGAAGGGAATGCGGCTGTCGTCGAGGAACACCGGGCGATCGCGCGCCGCGGCAATGGTGCGTTCGATCAGGCCCTCCGACCCACTCAGGTTCGGAAGACCGTCCACGTACTCGGGGAGCGCGGACATCGCACAGCCTACTTGTGGCGGATGAACTCGTAGACGTCGAGGTAGCGCTGGCCCGGATGGTTCCAAGAGTAGTCGCAGGCCATTCCCTGGGTCACGAGTTCACGGAAGAGCCCGGGCTCCTGGCGCCACAGGCCGAGCGCGCGGTCGAGCGCCGAGTCGAGTCCGGCGTGGTCGGGATGCTCGAAGACGAAGCCGTTGCGCTGCTGGCGCGGTCGTTCGGAGTAGTCCCAGTCGAACACCGTGTCCTTCAGGCCGCCGACGGCCCGCACCACAGGCACGGCGCCGTAGCGCAGGGCGATCATCTGCGTCAGGCCGCAAGGCTCGTAGAGGCTCGGCATCACGAGGAAGTCGCTACCGGCGTAGATCAGGTGCGCGAGTTCCTCGTCGTAACCGATCTCGAGGTGGCAATCGGGGTGGTCGTTCAGTCGCCGCTTCAGATGCCAGAAGTCCTCGTTGATGCCGTGCTCGGAACCGGAGCCGAGCAGCACGAACTGCGCGTCGTGCTCAAGCGCGTAGAACAGCGCGTGGCGGATGAGGTGCAGGCCCTTCTGGGTGTCGAGCCGGCCGACGTAGCCGATGATCGGACGCGCGCCCGCGCGCAGCAGCATGCGCTCGCGCAGCGCCCTGGTGTTGTCCGCACGGTTCGCGACGGTCGCGGCGTTGTAGTGCCGGGCGATGTGCGGATCGATCTCCGGGTTCCACATCTCGTAGTCGAGCCCGTTCAGGATGCCGACGAACTTGTCCTGGTGCAGGTGCAACGCGTGGCCGAGCCCAAAGCCCAGGTCGGTGTGGCGCGCTTCCCAGGCGTGGTGCGGCGACACGGTGGTGACGAAGTTCGAGTAAAGGATCGCCCCGCGCATCAGGTTGATCGAGTGCCGGTCGAACTCATCGCCCATCCGGTCGGGCGCGCCGAAGTAGTCGGGCCGATGCAGGCCGGTGGCCTGCAGGATTGCGGGCCCGGTCGTGCCCTGGTGGCGGAAGTTGTGGATCGTGTGGCAGACGCGCTGGTGGGCGAGACCGGCGGCAGCGTAAATCTCGTAGAGCAGCACCGGCACCAGTGCGGTCTGCCAGTCGTGCGTGTGAATCACGTCGGGGCGTTTCTGGCTCCTCAACAGGAACTCGAGGGCGGCCTTGCTGAAGAACGCGAAGCGTTCCGGGTCGTCCCAGAAGCCGTAGTAGGTGCCGCGGTCGAAGTAGCCCTGCACCGAACGCGGCTCGATGAAGAAGCACTTGCGGCCATGCACGAACCCGAACCAGACGGTGCACGGGATCGCGCCACCGTCCCACGGCACGGAGAGTTCCTGGTCGACGACGTGCAGGCCCCATACCTGGTCCGCCCGCATGCAGTCGTACTTCGGCAGGATGATCTCGACCGAATGGCCACGCAGCTCCAGCTCCCGGCTCAGCCCGAACACGACGTCGCCGAGCCCGCCGACCTTGGCGACCGGGGCACATTCGGAGGCGATCATGACGATGTACATGGAGGGTGCGCTCGCTGGGCAGAGTGCAGAGACGCCGACGCTAGCAGAGACGCCGCGCGTGAACCATCCGTAGGACGCCGCCGGTCATTGATCTGGTCGTGGTCGGCCGCGTGCCGTCACCAGCCAACTCGTTCCGGGGGCGGCTTTCGGCTATAAGGAAGGTCCGTAACTCGCGCCGATCGGAGAGTCGTAATGCCGTGGTGGGGCTGGATGGGCGTCGGCATGCTGCTGCTCGCGGCAGAGCTCTTCTTCATCGAAGCGGACTTTTTCCTCGTTTTCCTGGGGGTGGCGGCCGTACTGACGGGCCTCCTCGGGTGGGCTGTACCGGAGCTGCCGACGTGGGCCCAGTGGCTCGCATTTGCCGTGTTGGCCCTGATGTCGATGGTGCTGTTTCGAGAACGTGTCTACCGGCTATTGCGGCGGAAAGTGGCGGACCTGCCGAACGACATGTTGCGCGAGCAGTTCGAGTTGCCGACGGGCCTGCCAGTGGACGGCAGTTGCCGGGTAGAGCTGCGCGGCTCGACCTGGAACGCGCGTAACGTCGGCGCGGCCCCGATCCTTCCGGGCGGCAAAGCGCGAGTCGTCGGCGTGGACGGCATCACGCTGAACGTCGAAGCTGCAAACTGAAACATCGGGAGAGAACGTCGTGAGTGGACTCATCGTTGCGTTGGCGATTGCCCTCGTCGTCATCATCATCCTGGCGAAGACCGCCGTCGTCGTGCCGCAGCAGAGTGCGTATGTCATCGAGTACCTCGGCAAGTACAGCCGGACCCTGCAGGCCGGGTTCCACATCCTGGTACCGTTCGTCGAGCGCATTGCGTATCGGCACAGCCTGAAGGAGCAAGCGCTCGATATTCCCGAGCAGACCTGCATCACGAAGGACAACGTGCAGGTCGGGGTGGACGGCGTGCTGTACCTGCGCGTGCTTGACCCGCAGCGGGCCAGCTACGGCATCATGGACTATGTTTTCGCGATCATGCAGCTCGCCCAGACGACGCTGCGCAGCGAGATCGGCAAGATCGACCTTGATCGTACCTTCGAGGAACGCGGTGCGATCAATTCGAACGTGGTGATCGAACTCGACAAGGCGTCCGAGCCCTGGGGCGTCAAGGTGCTGCGCTATGAGATCAAGAACATTACGCCGCCGCGCGACGTGCTGAGCGCCATGGAAAAGCAGATGCGCGCCGAGCGAGAGAAGCGCGCGGTGGTGCTCACCTCCGAGGGCGAGCGCGACGCCAAGATCAATGAGGCGGAGGGCGACAAGCAGCGCGTCATCAAGGCTTCCGAGGCCACTCAGCGTCAGCAGATCAACGAAGCGCAGGGCGAGGCGGAGGCGATCCTCGCCGTGGCGACTGCGACGGCGGAGGGCCTGCGCCGTGTGGCGATAGCCCTGCGCGAGCCGGGTGGAACGGAGGCGATGCAGTTGCGTGTGGCCGAAGCCTACGTGGCGCAGTTCGGCAACCTGGCCAAGGCAGGCAATACGCTGGTCGTGCCAGCCAACCTCACGGACCTGGCATCGATGATCTCGCTCGCAACCAGCGTGCTGCGCTCACCGGCCGGGGGCACTCGCGACTAAGAGCGACAGCGGCGCTTACGACGCCAGTGCCGGATAGTCGCTGTAGCCTTCCGCGTTCGCCGTGTAGAGCAGGTCCTGGCGCAGGGCGGCCAGCGGCGCGCCGGACTTGAATCGCTCGACGAGATCCGGATTGGCGACGAAGGGCCGACCGAACACCGCGAGCTGGATCAGCCCGGAGTCGATCATCGCGCTGCCACTTGCCGCGGTGAGATTGCCGGCGGCGAGCAGCGCACCCTTGACGTACGGACGCAGGGTGGGCAGCACGGCCTGCGGGTCACCCGCATTGTTGAGCTGCGGGCTGAAGGCGTCCGGCAGCATCACGTGCACGTAGGCCATGTCCGCCGTCGGCAGCGCATCGAGCAGCGCGCGGTGCGTCTCGAGCGGATTGGCGTCGACGAGATCGTTGAACATGTGGCCCGGTGAGACACGGATGCTGGTGCGTGCGGCTCCGATCGCGGCCGCGACCGCCTCGACCACTTCGACCACGAAGCGGATACGTCCCTGCAGCGACGTGCCATAGCCGTCGGTGCGCAGGTTGCAGTTCGAGGCGAGGAACTGGTTCAACAGGTAGCCGTTGGCGGCGTGCAGCTCGACCCCGTCGAAGCCGGCCTCGATCGCGTTGCGTGCTGCGACGACGAACTCGTCGATGAGCACCGGCAGTTCAGCGGTCCCGAGCGCGCGCGGCGTCGGGTAGTCCTGCAGCTGCTGCTGGTCGGTCCACATCTGACCGGCCGGCCTCACGGCAGAGGGTGCGACCGGCGCGTCGGGAATCTGGCGGTTGAGCGGGTGTGCGATGCGACCGCAGTGCATGAACTGCATGAACATCTTCGCGCCCCGCGCGTGGACCGCGTCCGTCACGCGCTTCCAGGCGACCACCTGTTCCGGGGTGTGGATGCCGGGCGTCCGGCAATAGCCCTGGCCGGCGAAGCTCGTCTGGGTGCCCTCCGAGATGACGAGTCCGGCACTGGCGCGCTGGGCGTAGTAGTCGCGCACGAAGGGTTTCGGCACGCCCATCGCGTCCGCCCGGTTCCGCGTGAGGGGCGCCATGACAATGCGGTTCTGCAGAGCGAGGCCGGCAATCGTGGTCGGTTCAAAAAGGCTGTTCATCGGAAACGCTCTCCATGCACCCGTCGAAGCGCGGGTGATTGTACGATCAAGGGAACACCAGGCGTCGGCCTCGTTGGTCGAGGCGCAGCCTGAGTCAGTCTGGTTCGCCCGGATCGTCGGTTGGGATTCACCAGAGGTGTGGGTCGCATCCCTGGACGCTGGCACGCCAGGGTGTCGTAGCTCGGTGGTGCAGGGGGCGTTATCCTGCGGCGTCGTCCGGTGCACGGATGACGATGCGAGGTGGCGGATGGACGCAGAAGCCTGGATCGATGTCGGAGCGGCGGACGACCTGAGTCGTCGGCCGCTGCAGCAGGTACTGCTCGGACGCACCCGGATCGCCTTGATTTTCAAGGACGGGAACTTCAGCGCAGTGTCGGGAGTCTGCAACCACGTCGGCGGGCCGTTGGGCGAGGGCAGGCTCGAGGGCGACTATGTGGTCTGCCCGTGGCACTACTGGAAGTTCCACTGCCGGACCGGGGAAGGTGAGCCTGGCTACGAGTCGGATCGCGTCCCTGTGCACACGGTTCGGGTCGAGAACGGTCGAGTGCTCGTCGGGCGCACCGCCGCGACCAAGCGATCGCGCAAACAGCACGAACCGCATCCGCTGGCGCGGACGCCGCACCGCGAGGCCGGTCCGATCCGGGTGCTCGGCCTGTCGACGACAGCAATGACGGCCGGTCAGCCGCGCTACAGCACGTCCGAGGACCTGCTCGAATTCGGCCTGCGTCACGCAGCGGAGAGCCTTGGCTGCGAGACGCGGACGATCGCAGTACGCGACCTGCGCTTTCGGGAGTGCGAGGGCTTTTACTCGAAGTCGTCCCGGGCCTGCACCTGGCCATGCTCGATCACGCAGATGGATCCAAGCGACGAGATGGAACGCATCTACGAGCACGTCGTGCACTGGGCGGATGTGATCATCGTGTCGACCCCGATCCGCTGGGGAGGTGCGAGCAGCCTCTATTACAAGATGGTCGAGCGCATGAACTGCATCCAGAACCAGGAAACGACCGCGAATCGGCACCTGCTGCGCGACAAGGTAGCCGGCTTCATCATCACCGGCGGGCAGGATAACGTCCAGGCGGTGGCCGGCCAGATGCTGGGCTTTTTCGCGGAGATCGGCTGCCAGTTCCCGCAGTTCCCGTACGTCGCGCACTCGCGCGGCTGGAGCGCCGAGGACATGGAGAACAACGAACGTTACGTGCGCGAATCCGTGAGTCTGCACGAAGGCGCCGCCGCCCTGATCAGCCGGTGCGTGGATACGGCCAGCCTGATGATCAAGGGGTCGCTCGGCGCCGCTGCGCTGTCACGGGGCGGCCGCAAGGGGCACGAACTCGACACGCGGGCGCAACTCGAGAGTGCGTCGCCGGTTCCGCCAGGCGACTGACCGCACCTCGGACGTCGCCGCGGAAGCGCCGAGGCAGGGCGGAGGAGACGATGGTGACAGTTGAAGCACGTCTTCACGACCTGTCTTACTGGCAGGGCGCGCGCTACCGCCCGGGCTCGTCGCGCGGTCACTACGAGAGTTGGTTCCTGCGGGCCAACCATCCAACGCGCAGTCTCGCGTTCTGGATCCGCTACACGATCTTCGTCCCGCATTCCCGCCCGCAGGATGCCATCGGTGAGTTGTGGGCGATCCTGTTCGACGGCGAACGACGGCTCATCCGGGCCGCCAAGTCCGAGGTACCGATCGGCAAATGTGATTTCGCGCCGCGGGGGCTCGACGTGCGGATTGGCGGCGCGGTGCTCGGGGCTGGCGAACTCCGCGGCAGTGCCGACGGCGAACATCGCATCCAGTGGTCGCTCATGTACCGCGACGGTGGCGCGCCCATGGTGTTCATGCCCGAGCGGACCTACGAGGCTCGGTGGCCCGCGGCCAAGGCGCTCTGCACGCGGCCGCAGGTCGTGTTCGATGGGGCACTCGAGGTGGACGGGGAATCCATCGCGGTCGATGGCTGGATCGGCAGCGAGAACCACAACTGGGGCAGCAGGCACACGGACACGTACGCCTGGGGACAGGTCGTCGGCTTCGACAACGCCCCGGCGGCGTTCCTCGAATGCGCGACGGCGAGGCTCAAGCTGGGACCGCTGTGGACGCCGCCAATGACGGTGGTCTGCCTGCGGTTCGATGGACGCGACTATCGGCTCAACGCCCGGCTGCGGATGCTCCGGGCGAAGGGTGCATGGAAGGACTTTGACTGGCACTTCGACAGTGCAAGCGCCGGCGTTCGCATCCACGGCCGCTTTCACGCGGCGCCGGAGGACTTCGTGTCGCTCACGTATTACAACCCGCCCGGCGGCGACCACACGTGCCTCAACAGCAAGCTGGCTGCGTGCGAGATGACGCTCGAGCGTCCCCGGGAGGCCCCCGTTACACTGATGACGCGTCACCGCGCAGCGTTCGAGATCCTGACGTAGAGGTGGGCGGCTTCGTCGTGCTGTTCTATGGCGCGGGACGCGGCCTGTCGGTCTGCTGAGTGCGACGGTTCCGCAGGATTCCGCTCGCAGTATGGGCCGGAAAAGGATCGGGAAAACACGTATGCACGAGCCCGGCGTTGCCGGATATGCTGCGGCGCAATAGTTTCTCCCCCTGATTCGGCCCTCCTCGTGAGGGCCGTTTTTTTTCACGAACAGCGGTCGGGAGTGGCACCCGCATCGCCGCCTCGCTCAGGAGGTCACCCGTACGCGGTGATTGAGCCCAGAATCAGGGGACGAAGACTCATCAGGAGCCGAGGATGACTCTGCAGAACCGAGTTACGCCGTTCGGGGAGATCGTGGCGATCGCCGCGCGCGGGACACTGATGGGAAATCGCGGCTGCCTGCATGATGACGAGCGGAGAATCGTGAAATCGTCCGCGCGGGTGGCGTGGGTGACGTGCCGGCTCGCTTGGCAGGACATCCAAAGGACGATCACGGCGCCGGGGAAGTACACGGAGCTCTTCTTCCTGGACGAGGCGACGGCGCTGGCGGCGGGTCACCGGCCTTGCGGCGACTGCCGGGCGGAGCGACTCGTCGAGTTCGAGCGCGCGTGGGCCGCCGGGGTCGAGGGACGGCCGGGTGCGGCGGCGCTGGTGCAGAATATCGATCCCGTGATGAAACGCGACCGGACCGAGCGTAACGGCGTGCAGCGCCGGTTTACGGCTCGCGCCGGCGGCCTGCCCGATGGCGTGATGGTGCAGTTGCCCGGGGAGGAGGGGATTGCGCGGCTCAAGTGGCGGGGGCAGTACCTCAAGTGGTCGCCGACCGGTTACGGGCATCCGACCGCGGTCGAAGAGAAGACGACGGTGACGGTGTTGACGCCGGCGTGCACGGTGAAGGTGCTGGCGGCGGGGTATGTGCCGGAGGTGCATGCATCGGCTATCCCCTCATCATGAGCAGGCGCCGCCGCGTGTAAGCGGCCCACTCCGGCGCTCGCGACTCCCACTCGTAGATGCCGCCGCCGTAGGTCTCGTTGCCGGCGAAGTACTTGCGATGCAGGCCGGGGAGGTTCTGACCTGCGAGCGGGACTTCCGTCGGTCAGCCGGCGAGTGCCGTGGTCGTGCCCGGATTGAGGACGCAACGGCTGCAATCCCGCTATTCTCACGGGCGGTCAGCTGGCTGCCGGAGTACGGATGGGATCTCAAAACTGGGGTTGGATTGGCGGGCTGCTGATGGTAGCGACCGGGGCCATTGCATCCGCAGCGGATCCAGCGACGCCGGCGGCTGGGGACCCGCGCGTGGAAGCGGCACTCAGGGCGGCGGGCCTGCGGTACAGCCTCGATGGTGGCGATTTCCGCCTCGAGTACGATGTTGACGAGGCACGAAGCCAGCGGGTTTGGGTGGCATCCGACACCGGTCGGATCGACGAGCTCGAGATGCGGGACGTCTGGTCGGTGGCCGCGCGCGGCAAGGGTGAGGTGCCCGCGGATCTCGCCCGGATGCTGCTCAAGGAAAACGTCCGCATGATCCTCGGGGCGTGGCAGGTGAGCCACAACGAGGAGGAGTACCTGGTGGTGTTCTCGGCGCCGGTCAGTGCCGCGGCGGATGCCGCGACGCTGGAGGAAGTGATCGAGGTCGTGATGTTCAGCGCGGACCGGATCGAAAAGCAGCTGTCGGAGAAGGATCAGTTTTGAAGAGTTGCGGGAGGCACCGGGTCGGGCAGGCGCTCTGCTGGTACGTATAATAGGTAAAAATTTAACATAATATACATTATGCGTACCCGTGAGGTTGGCCCACAGCTGGTCGAATCCCAAAGCTCGTAACGCCCGGATACGCAGACGGCAGCCTCCTGGCGTTCCCAATCCGCCAGTGCCCTGCTGGCTGACGTTCGGACCGTTTGATTCGTGGATCGCCGAGGCGCCATGCTGCGGTGAGCGGCGTCCAGCACGACGGAGAGATCAGAACATCATGCAGTCGCTCTCACCTGCATTGCCGAACGGATACTCCGCAGTTGCACCCGGCCACATTGCATCCGTGGTCACCTGTCTGGAGATGAACGAGCGTGCGGCGCTTCGTTCGGTACAGCCGTTTCCACCGGGCGTCAGCCTGCAGCGGTGGACGCGGCCTGACCTGGGTGCCTATCGCGCCCTGTTCCGCGCAGTCGGTGAGGATTGGCTCTGGTTCTCCAGATTGATCATGCCTGACCAGGACCTGCGGGCCATCCTGAATGATCCGCTCGTCGAGATTTACGCTCTTCGCCGACGTGAAACTGAAATCGGCATCCTGGAACTGGACTTTCGCCAAGCCCGCCAATGCGAGCTCGCTTTCTTCGGTTTGACCAGGGACGAGCTTGGCAAGGGGATTGGCCGAACCCTCATGAACGAAGCGATCGAACGTGCGTGGACCAGGCCGATCAGTCGCTTCTGGGTGCACACGTGCACTTTGGACAGCCCGTCGGCGCTCGATTTCTATCGCCGGTCGGGATTCATCCCTTACGCACTGAAAGTCGAGGTTCAGCCCGATCCTCGCCTTACCGGAGCGATGCCGCGTTCCTGTGCGCCGCATGTCCCGCTGATCGGATGATGCTCGCTGCAGAACTCGCGCCGTGTCTCGCCGAACGCCGTCATCGCCGCCTCGCACATCAGCTCATCCGCCGGGCCAGGCCGGCCTTCTGCATGCGCCAGAGCAGGACGTCGAGGCGGTCCTGGCCGAAGAACGGTTCGCCGCGGAACACCATCAGCGGTACGCCCCAGTGGCCGGCCGCCTTCTGGGCGGCCTCGTTGCCCTCAATCTCGGCCTCATGGCCGGCGGGATCCGCGGTGATCGCGTCGTCCAACTCGGCGAGATCGAGGCCCGCCCGTGACGCGGCCTGCGCGAGGTGGTCACCGCTGTCCCATCCCTTCACGCCGCCGAAGGTGAGCTTGCTTACCTCGTGGATGAACGCGAGCCCGCGGCCGCGTCGGCTGGCAGCCACACCCAGGCGGCTCAGGCGGTGGATGTAGGGCTGCTCGGCAGCAATCTCCATCGTCGCGAGGTCCTGCACGATCGGGTCCGGGGACGGCCAGGCGAACGGCAGGCCGTTCATCTCGGCGATCCGGGTGCAGTCTCGCAGCAGGTACGGTGGCCAGAGCGGGTTGACCTTCTTGAAGAAACCGGGGATGCGGAGCGCGATCGGGTAGACGGGGCGCACGGCGATGGTCAGATCGTAGTCGCGCTGCAACTCCACCAGTCGCGGGGTCGCGAGATACGAGTAGGGCGAACGGAACGACCAGAACACGTCTACGCTGAAACTCATGTGCCCCTCCCCTGCGACGGCGCTTTCGCGCATTGTCGGTCAACTCGAAGAACGAGGACAGTTGTTCTGAGTGAACGCGTGAGCGCTGGACGACTGCGTCGTGCGTGAGCAGAATGCGTGCCACGCGCAGAACGACGAGCACCAACGGTGCTGTCCAGGGCAGCCCGTATGCTGGTGGAACCATGGTGATCACCCCTCCCCGGCTGGCGGCCCTCCTCTGGGACGTCGACGGAACCGTCGCGGAAACCGAACGCGATGGCCATCGCGTCGCGTTCAACCGCGCGTTCCAGGACTGCGGCCTGTCCTGGCGCTGGGATGATCGCTACTACGACCCGCTGCTGCGCGTCAGCGGCGGCTTCG
>Ga0209450_10000408_pt1 | contig 22228 bp, 20 predicted proteins | sample FrelakmetLWP11LW_FD_187149 | JGI IMG/M metagenome (GOLD analysis project Ga0209450, IMG submission 187149) | Freshwater lake sediment microbial communities from the University of Notre Dame, USA, for methane emissions studies - LWP11 LW (SPAdes)... | ecosystem: Environmental > Aquatic >...
CTCCGCGCTTCCTCCCCACGCTCGGTCACCCTTGCGCCGTTGCGCTTCGCTTCGCTTGCAGTGGCCTACTCACGGGAGGACTTCCACCTCCAAGATCGCGCCCATGCTGGGCGCACACAAAAAAGCCCCGCCGAAGCGGGGCTTTTCTTTGCGGCAGCGCCGGTTACTTCGTGACCGTCCGCGTGCCGATGACTTCGATCTCGACACGGCGATTCTTGGCGCGTCCCTCGGCGGTGCGGTTGTCCGCGACCGGCTGCTTCTCGCCCTTGCCTTCCGTGTAGATCCGGTTGGCTTCGATGCCCTTGCTCACCAGGTACTGCTTGATCGCGTCGGAACGGCGCTTCGACAGACCCAGGTTGTACTCGTCGGTGCCGATCCAGTCGGTGTGGCCGACCGCAACGATCACCTCGAGGTTCACGCCGGCGAGCTTCGAAACGAGGTCGTCAAGCTTGGCTCTTGCCTCGGGCTTGATGACGTACTTGTCGAAGTCGAACAGGGCGTCAGCCGCGAAGGTCACCTTCTCCGTCGTGGGCTTCGGCGGAGCCGGCGGCGGCGGCGGCGGGGGCGGCGGCGGAGGCGCAGCCTTAGGCGCAGGCGGCGGCGGCGGCGGAGGTGGCTCGCAGACTTCTTTCGGCAGCACGGCCTTGTCGCACTGGCAGCCGGCGCCTTGCGGGCCGTCTATGCCGGCCAGCTGGGGCGTCCACCACGGGGTGCGCCAGCACAGGCCGAATGGGTCGACGACGACGTTGCCTCGCTGATCGAGGACATACGCCGGCGCATTCTTGGCACCCGGAATGTCCTTCGACTGGGCGATCGCAGTGCCGGAGGCAACTGCCATCACTGCCGTCGCGAACAGGACGCCTAGTTTCGCGGTTTTCTTCATGGTTTTCCTCACTGGAAGTAGCAGGGCGATTCGGGTTCGCACACGCTCATGACTGACGCGCGGGCGGCCAATTGCCTCAAGCGGTTGTCTTCGATGGCGCGAGCGCCTACTTCCTCAACAACTGCCGGCAACGATTCTGCCACGCTGACGATGCCGACAGGACGGCACGATCGAGAGCGATTCCACCTTCGGCGATCAGCTGTCGCGTCTGCACAACATGACGACCGGCGACCCAGACATCCGTCACGTGTTCGCGTCCGCTGGCGTAAAGCAGGTGCGAGACCGGGTCGAACAGCGGACACACCTCCGGGCTGGCCAGTTCAATGGCGACCAGGTCGGCGTCCTTGCCGACTTCGATCGAACCGATCCGCTTGTTCAGGCCCAGTGCCCTGGCGCCATTGATCGTGGCGCACTCCAGCGCCGCGGCCGCCGGCAGCATCGAGGCATCACCGGAGACGTTCTTGGCCAGCAGGGCAGCGAAGCGGGCCTCGTCGAACATGTCGAGGCGGTTGTTGCTTGCCGCCCCGTCGGTGCCGAGCGCCACGTTCACCCCGGCGGCGAGCATTGCCGGCACGCGGGCGATGCCGTTGGCGAGCTTCAGGTTGGACACCGGGCAGTGGGCGACACTCGCCCCGACGCGACCGAGCTGGGCGATCTCCTGGTCGGTCAGGTGGACCGAATGCACGGCGATCAGCCGCTCCGACAGCAGTCCGAGCCTGTCGAGCCGTTCGAGCGGGCGCACGCCGTAGCGCTCGATCGACTCGTCGATCTCGCTGACCGTCTCGTGCACGTGGATGTGCACCGGCAGGTCGAGTTCTTCGGCAAGAGTTGCCACGCGCGCCAGCGTTTCGTCGCTGACCGTGTAGGGGGCGTGCGGTGCCAGGGTGAAGCTGACCAGCGGGTCGTCGCGCAGCGCGTCGCGCGCCTGCAGCCCCTTGCGCAGGTAATCGTCGGCGTCGACGGCGTAGGCGGTCGGGAACCCGATGGCGATGATGCCGACCACCGCCCGCATGCCGACGGAGGTGAGCGCGCGGGCCACGACGTCGGGATAGAAATACATGTCCGAGCAGGTGGTCACCCCGGCCCGCAGCATCTCCACCGCGGCCAGTCGTGCGCCGTCGTGCACGAAGGCCTCGCCGACCAGGGCCTGCTCGAGCGGCCAGATCCTCTCGGTCAGCCACTGCTGCAGCGGCATGTCGTCGCCGACCCCGCGCAGCAGGGCCATCGAGGCGTGCGTGTGCGCATTGACCAGCCCGGGCATGACGAGATGGTCGGGCAGGCGAACCGTCGAGCGTGCGCTGAAGCGGCGTGCAGCCTGCGCAATCGGCAGGACAGCGCGGATGACGCCGGCATCGACGGCGATCGCGTGGCCTTCCAGCAGCGCGCCATGCGGCCGGATCGGCAGGATCCAGCGCGGCTCGATCAGGGTATCGATCTGCGCGGCAGCGTCCACTTCGCTCATCGGAACGGCGGTTGGCGGCAAACGGCCGCAATAGTGCCACGTGCGGCTCGGCTGCGAGCGTCGCGCTGATAAACTTCCCAGCTTGCTTGCGGCCCGAGAGCACGCCGGCTGGGCGTCCGTTGCGGGCCCCTTGCCGGCATGCGCGCGGGACGCGCTGCCGCCGCCGCCATGGACCCATTCGCCAAGGAAATCCTGCCCATCTCGCTCGAAGAGGAGATGAGGCGCTCTTATCTCGATTACGCGATGAGCGTGATCGTCGGCCGCGCGCTGCCCGACGTGCGCGACGGACTGAAGCCGGTGCACCGGCGCGTGCTGTTCGCCATGCACGAACTGGGCAACCACTACAACCGCCCCTACAAGAAGTCGGCGCGCATCGTCGGCGACGTCATCGGCAAGTACCACCCGCACGGCGACCAGGCGGCGTACGACACGCTGGTGCGCATGGCGCAGGATTTTTCGCTGCGCTACCTGCTGATCGACGGCCAGGGCAACTTCGGCTCGGTCGACGGCGACAGCGCGGCGGCGATGCGCTACACCGAGGTGCGGCTGGCGAAGCTGGCGCACGAAATGCTCGCCGACATCGAGAAGGAAACCGTCGACTACGGGCCGAACTACGACGGCTCGGAGAAGGAGCCGCTGATCCTGCCGGCGCGGCTGCCCAACCTGCTGGTGAACGGCTCGTCGGGCATCGCGGTCGGCATGGCCACCAACATCCCGCCGCACAACCTGAACGAGATCGTCGACGGCTGCGTGCTGCTGCTGCGCAATCCCGAGGCGTCGATCGAGGAACTGATCGAACTGGTCCCGGCGCCGGACTTCCCGACCGCGGCGATCATCTACGGACTGGAGGGCGTGCGCGAGGGCTATCGCACCGGCCGCGGCCGCGTCGTGATGCGTGCCAAGACGCACTTCGAGGACATTGACCGCGGCGCGCGGCAGGCGATCATCGTCGACGAGCTGCCCTACCAGGTCAACAAGCGGCTGCTGCTCGAGCGCATCGCCGAGATGGTCGGCGAGAAGAAGCTCGAGGGCATCTCCGACATCCGCGACGAGTCGGACAAGTCGGGCATGCGCGTGGTGATCGAACTGAAGCGCGGCGAGGTGGCCGAGGTTGTGCTGAACAACCTGTACAAGCAGACGCAGCTGCAAGACACGTTCGGCATGAACATGGTCGCGCTGGTCGACGGCCAGCCGAAGCTGCTGAATCTCAAGCAGATGATGGAGGCGTTCCTCGCGCACCGGCGCGAGGTCGTCACCCGCCGCACGGTGTTCGAACTGCGCGAGGCGCGCGACCGCGGCCACGTGCTCGAGGGGCTGGCGGTGGCGCTGGCCAACATCGACGAGTTCATCGCCATCATCAAGGCGGCGCCGACGCCGCCGGTGGCGAAGACCGAACTGATGTCACGCGTCTGGGACTCGACGCTGGTGCGCGAGATGCTCGCGCGGGCCGGCAGCCAGCGCGACGCCTACCGGCCGCTCGGCCTCGATCCGCAGTTCGGCTTGAAGGATGACGGCCTGTACCGGCTGTCAGAGACGCAGGCCGAACAGATCCTGCAGATGCGCCTGCAGCGGCTCACGGGGCTCGAGCAGGACAAGATCCGCAACGAGTACCGCGAGGTGATGGACCGCATCGCCGACCTGCTCGACATCCTGGCCCGGCCGGAGCGGATCACGACCATCATCGGCGACGAACTGGCCGCTGTGAAAAAGGACTTCGGCGACGCGCGCCGCTCGGAGATCGTGCGCAGCGCCGAGGACCTGCAGACCGAGGACCTGATTGCACCGCAGGACATGGTGGTGACGCTGTCGCACACCGGCTACATCAAGAGCCAACCGCTGGCCGACTACCGCGCGCAGAAGCGCGGCGGCCGGGGCCGCCAGGCGGCGGCCACCCGCGAGGACGACTGGATCGACCAGCTGTTCATCGCCAATACGCACGACACGATCCTGTGCTTTTCCGATCGCGGCCGGCTGTACTGGCTGAAGGTGTGGGAAGTGCCGCAGGGCTCGCGGGTGTCGCGCGGCAAGCCGATCGTCAACATGTTTCCGCTCGGCGATCAGGAGAAGATCACCGTCGTGCTGCCGATCCGCGAATACGACGAGCACCACTACGTATTCATGGCCACCGCCCAGGGCACGGTGAAGAAGACGACGCTGACCGATTTCTCCAACCCGCGCAAGGCCGGGATCATCGCCGTCGACCTCGACCCCGGCGATTACCTGATCGGCGCGGCGATCACCGACGGTCGGCACGACGTGATGCTGTTCTCCGACGCCGGCAAGGCGGTGCGCTTCGACGAGAACGACGTGCGCCCGATGGGCCGCACGGCGCGCGGCGTGCGCGGCATGCAGCTCGAGCCGGGGAGCAGCGTGATCGCGCTGCTGGTGGCCGAGGACGAAGCGCAGAGCGTGCTGACGGCGACCGAGAACGGCTTCGGCAAGCGCACGCCGATCGCTGAGTACACGCGGCACGGCCGCGGCACGAAGGGGATGATCGCCATCGCCACCACCGAGCGCAACGGCAAGGTGGTGGCCGCCACCCTGGTGCGGCCGGAAGACGAGATCATGCTGATCACCACTGGCGGCGTGCTGATCCGCACGCGCGTCGCCGAGATCCGCGAGATGGGACGCGCCACGCAGGGCGTGACGCTGATCGCACTCGACGAGGGCACCACGCTCACCGGATTGCAGCGCATCGTCGAGACCGATGACGACGGCAGCGGCGAGGGCGGCAATCCCGCGCAGGATGCCGGCGCCGAAGCATCATGACCCGAAGGCACTCCCGGCGATGGATGAACCGCTGAATACGCTGCGCAAGGCAATCGACGAGATCGACCGGAAACTGGTTGCGCTGCTCAGCGAGCGGGCGCGCCTGGCGCAGGAGGTCGGCCGGCTCAAGGATGTGGCCGAGGCGCCGGTTTACCGGCCCGAGCGCGAGGCGGAAGTGCTGCGCAACGTTGCCGCCATCAACCCGGGCCCGTTGCAGGAGGCCGCACTGGCCGCGATCTTCCGCGAGGTGATGTCGGCTTGCCGGGCACTCGAGCGGCGGATCCGCGTCGCCTTCCTCGGCCCGGCCGGGACCTTCTCGGAGATGGCGCTGCTCAAGCAGTTCGGCTCGTCGGTCGAGGCGGTGCCCTGCGTGTCGATCGACGAGGTGTTCCGCACGGTCGAGGCCGGCGGTGCGGATTTCGCGATCTCCCCGGTGGAGAACTCGACCGAGGGCTCGATCACGCGCACCCTCGACCTGTTGCTCGCCACGCCGCTCGCCATCGTTGCCGAGGTGTCGCTGCCGGTGGAGCACCACCTGCTGACGTCGAGCGGCAGCATGCAGGGCGTCACAAGGATCACCGCGCACGCACAGGCGCTGGCGCAGTGCGTGAACTGGCTCAACCAGCACTATCCGTCGATCGAGCGGCAGCCGGTCGCCAGCAACGGCGAGGCGGCGCGACTGGCGTCGACCGACCCGACGGTGGCCGCCATTGCCGGCGAGGCGGCGGCGAGCCGCTACGGTCTGGTGCCGGTGGCCAGCCATATCCAGGATGACCCGGCCAATCGCACGCGCTTCGTCGCCCTCGGCCGGCAGCACGCCCAGCCGAGCGGGCGCGACAAGACGTCGCTGATCCTCGCGGTGGCGCACAAAGCCGGGGCCGTTCACCACATGCTGGCGCCGCTGGCGCGCCACGGCGTGTCGATGACGCGCTTCGAGTCGCGGCCGGCCAAGACCGGCGCCTGGGAGTATTACTTCTACGTCGACGTCGAGGGCCACGAGAGCGACCCGAAGGTCGCCGTGGCCCTCGAGCAGCTGCGCGGCGAGTGTGCCTTCTACAAGAGCCTCGGCTCGTATCCGGTTGCCGCCTGATTGAGGAAAGTCGGAATGTCACCAGCCGCTCAAGCCGGACAGCCGGCGCAGGCCATCGAGGCATTGCCTTACGTGCGGGCGATTGCGCCGTACCAGGCGGGCAAGCCGATCGAGGAACTCGCCCGCGAGCACGGGCTGCAGCCGGAGAGAATCGTCAAGCTGGCGTCGAACGAGAACCCGCTCGGCATGCCGGACTCGGCGCGGGCGGCGATCGAGGCGGCGCTTCCCGAGCTCGGGCGCTACCCGGATTCGAACGGCTTCGAGCTGAAAGCAGCGCTGTCGCGCAAGTTCGGCGTGCCAGCCGAATGGATCACGCTCGGCAACGGCAGCAACGACATCCTGGAAGCGGCGGCGGCGGTGATGCTGGCGCCGGGGCGCAGCTGTGTCTACGCGCAGCATTCGTTCGCCGTGTACCCGTTGGCGACGATGGCCCGCGGCGCCCGTTCGATCGTCGTGCCGGCGAGCGACTACGGCCACGATCTCGACGCGATGCTGGCAGCGATCGAGGCCGATACGCGGCTCGTCTTCGTCGCCAATCCGAACAACCCGACCGGCACCTTCGTTGGCGCCGAGAAGATGGCCGGGTTCCTGGGCCGGGTGCCGCGCCATGTGGTGGTGGTCCTCGATGAGGCCTACAACGAGTACCTGTCGCCGGAACTGCGTCATCCGAGCATCGACTGGGTGCGCCGCTTCCCGAACCTGCTGGTGTCGCGTTCCTTCTCGAAGGCCTACGGGCTGGCAGGGCTGCGCGTCGGCTACGGCGTTGCCCAGCCGGAACTCACCGACCTGCTCAACCGCGTGCGGCAGCCGTTCAACTGCAACTCACTGGCTCAGGTGGCGGCGGTCGCGGCGCTCGCCGACGAGGCCTTTGTCGCCCGCAGCGTCGAGGTCAATCGCAAGGGCATGGCCCAGATCACCGCAGCCCTCGATGTGCTGGGGCTGCGCTACCTGCCGAGCTTCGGCAACTTCTTACTCGTGGAGGTTGGCGATGGCGCCGCCGTCTACCAGGGGCTGCTCAAGCGCGGGGTGATCGTGCGGCCGGTGGCCAACTATGGCCTGCCGCAATGGCTGCGGGTCACGATCGGACTGCCGGAGGAAAACGACAAGTTCATCGCCGCGCTGCGCGAGGTGCTGCAGGGCGCCCGCGCATGAGGATCGCGCTGATCGGCGTTGGCATGATCGGCGGCTCGCTGATGGCCGCTTGGCGTCAGGCCGGCGTGGTGACGGCGGCGACGGGATACGACACCGATCCGAAGGCGCTGGCGGTGGCAGGCGAGCGCGGCCTGATCGATCGAGGCGCTACGTCGGTGGCGCAGGCGGTGGCTGACGCCGAACTGGTCGTCGTTGCCACCCCGGTTGGCTCGATGGTCGAGGTGTTCCAGCAACTTGCTCCGGCGCTGCCGCGCGATGCACTGCTTACCGACGTGGGCAGCACCAAGGGCGACGTCCTTGACCATGCGCGCGCGGCACTGGGCGCCGCATTTTCCCGCTTCGTGCCGGCCCATCCGATCGCCGGCAAGGAACTGCCCGGGGTGGAACATGCCGATGCGCAGCTGTTTGCCGGCAAGCGCGTGGTGCTGACGCCGACTGCCGGAACGAGCGCCGATGCGCTGGCGAAGATCGAAGGATTGTTTGCTCGGACCGGTGCGCGGGTGGAGCGCATGGATGCCGCCGAGCACGACCGCATCTTTGCTGCGGTCAGCCACCTGCCGCACCTGCTGTCGTTTGCGCTGATGGCGGCGATCGGTTCGGAGCCCGGCGGCGAACGCAAGCTCGCTTACGGCGGCGCCGGCTTCCGCGACTTCACGCGCATCGCGGCGTCATCGCCCGTGATGTGGCGGGACATCTGCGTCGCCAACCGCGCGGCGCTGGGTGAGGAATTGCGCGGCTACCGCGCCTTGCTCGACAGTTTGCAGCGGGCGGTCGACGACGGGGACGCAGCAACGCTGCAGCAGACCTTCGAACTGGCTGCGCGCCTGCGCCGACGGTGGGCAGCCCCGGCTGATGCTCAATAGCGAAGAGCAGCGCTGGCCGGACGAACTGACCGTCCAACCGATCGCGCACGCGCAAGGCGTGGTGCGATTGCCGGGCTCGAAGAGCATCTCCAACCGGGCGCTGCTGCTGGCGGCCCTGGCCGAAGGCACGACCGTGCTGACGCGCCTGCTCGACGCCGACGACACGCGAGTGATGATCGATGCGCTGCGCGCGCTCGGCATTGCGATCGAGCGCGAAGGCGACACGGCTCGCGTCAGTGGCTGCAACGGCCGGTTTCCGGCCCGCAGCGCGGACCTTTTCCTCGGCAATGCCGGCACGGCAACACGTTCGCTCACCGCGGCGCTCGCCTTCGCCGACGGCCGCTATCGCATCGACGGCGTCGCACGGATGCGCGAACGGCCGATCGGCGACCTCGTGACGGCGCTCAACGCCCTTGGCGCCCGCATCGGGTACGAGGGCGCTGCAGGCTACCCGCCGCTTCGCATCGAGCCGGCGCAGCGGCTGCTGCGCGACGAGGTTGCGATCCGGGGCGAGGTCTCCAGCCAGTTCCTCACGGGCCTGCTGATGGCTGCGCCGCTGGTCGCGCCGCAGGACGGTCTGCGGGTTCAGGTGGCGGGCGAACTGATCTCGCAACCGTACGTGGCGATGACGGTGGCGATGATGAAGCGGTTCGGCGTCGAGGTCGGACGCTCGGGCGACACCTTCGTGGTGCCGCGGGCCGGCTACAGGTCACCGGGGGCGCTTGCGGTCGAGGGCGACGCGTCGAGTGCCTCGTATTTCCTGGCGCTCGGGCTGCTGGCCGGCGGACCGGTGCGCGTCGAGGGCGTTGGCCGCGACAGCGTACAGGGCGACGTGGCCTTCGCCGACCTGCTGCAGGCGATGGGGGCACGCATCGAGCGCGGGGCCGACTGGATAGAGGCTCGCGCCGGCGACGGCCTGCGCGCGGTCGACTGGGACTGCACGTCGATTCCGGATGCGGCGATGACGGCTGCCGTGGTGGCGATGTTTGCGCCCGGCCGCACCACGCTGCGCGGCATCGGCTCGTGGCGGGTCAAGGAGACCGACCGCATCGCCGCCATGGCAATCGAACTGCGCAAACTCGGCGCCACGGTCGAGGAGGGCACAGACCGGATCTCGATCAGCGGGCCGACGGTACTGCGTGAAGCGACGATCGACACCTACGACGATCACCGGATCGCCATGTGCTTCGCACTTGCCGCGACTGGCGGCCTGCCGGTGCACGTTCGCGACCCGCGCTGCGTCAGCAAGACTTTTCCGCGATTCTTTGCGGAACTGGCGACATTGACGGCACCGAGCGCGGCGTGACGCGCGCCCAGGCGCGCTCGTGCAGCAGGTAGGCGACGGTATTGGCCAGCGGCTCGAGCAGGGCCAGGGCGCTGGCGATGGCCACACTGCCGGTCAGCAGGTAGGCGATCGTGAAGGCGACGGCGAAGTGAACGACGGCGAAGGTGCCGGTCTTCGCCAGGCTATGTGAGAGCGGGACTCGCATCGCAAACTCCTTAAGTGAGAATCGTTCTCGGCATGGTAGTGACGGCAACGCTGACGTGCATTGAATTGTGTTGATCGAACCGATAGCGAAAGGCTGTTGATGGATCAGGTGCCGGTGATTGCGATCGACGGGCCGACCGCGTCCGGCAAGGGCACTGTGGCGCAGCGCCTCGCCGCTGCGCTCGGCTGGCACTACCTGGACAGCGGGGCGCTGTACCGGCTGGTGGCGCTGCGCGCTCTCGAATCAGGCGTCGACGCCGGGGATGCGTCTGCGCTGGCCGATCTGGCGCGGCGCCTGCAGCCGCACTTCGCCGGCGACCGCATCAACCTGGACGGGCGCGACGTCACCAACGACATCCGTCGCGAGGACGTCGGCGCCATGGCGTCCCGGATCGCCGTCCACCCGTCGCTGCGCGACGCGCTGCTGGCCCTGCAGAAGAGCTTCCGCCGCCCCCCCGGACTGGTGGCCGACGGACGCGACATGGGCACGGTCGTCTTTCCAGATGCCGGGCTGAAGGTCTTCCTCACCGCGAGCGTCGAGGCGCGCGCCGCGCGACGCCATAAGCAGTTGAGCGAAAAGGGTTTCCCGAGTAATATCCCGATCCTTTTGCAGGATCTCAGGGCGCGTGACGAACGCGACAGCAGCCGTTCCGCGGCGCCGCTGAGACCTGCCGAAGACGCCCGCCAGCTCGACAGTTCGGATCTTTCCATCGAACAGGTCGTGTCGCAGATCTTGCGCTGGCACGGCGAACGCTGACCCGCGGCGGATTCGCGGAGCGGCAAAGGGTGCGCGGTGCCGCTCCTCGAGCAGGCCGCGTGGTGTTCAACTCCGCTGGGGCGCAAGGCCCTGGCGCGATTGAAGGTCAATTGATGTCTTCCGTTGCAACTCAACAAACCGGCTCTGGCAAAGAGAGCTTCGCAGCACTTTTCGAAGAAAGCCTGGCACGCAAGGAGATGCGGCAAGGCGAGGTGATCACCGCCGAGGTGGTCCGCGTCGACTACAACTTCGTGGTGGTCAACGCCGGCCTCAAGAGCGAGGCCTACATCCCGCTCGAGGAATTCAAGAACGATCTCGGCGAACTCGACGTCAAACCGGGCGACTTCGTCTCGGTGGCGATCGAATCGCTGGAAAACGGCTACGGCGACACCATCCTGTCGCGTGACAAGGCCAAGCGCCTGGCCGCCTGGCTGAACCTTGAAAAGGCGCTGGAGAACGGCGAGCTGGTGAGCGGCACCATCTCCGGCAAGGTCAAGGGCGGCCTGACGGTCATGACCAACGGCATCCGCGCCTTCCTGCCGGGCTCGCTGGTCGACACGCGCCCGGTCAAGGACACCACGCCGTACGAAGGCAAGACGCTCGAGTTCAAGGTCATCAAGCTCGACCGCAAGCGCAACAACGTGGTGCTGTCGCGCCGCGCCGTGATCGAAGCGAGCATGGGTGAGGAACGCGCCAAGCTGCTCGAGACCCTGCGCGAGGGCTCGATCGTCAAGGGTGTTGTCAAGAACATCACCGACTACGGCGCCTTTGTCGACCTGGGCGGCATCGACGGCCTGCTGCACATCACCGATCTGGCGTGGCGTCGCGTACGGCACCCGAACGAGGTGGTTCAGGTTGGCCAGGAGCTGACGGCCAAGGTCCTGAAGTTCGACCAGGAGAAGAACCGAGTGTCGCTGGGCCTGAAGCAGCTTGGCGAGGATCCGTGGGTCGGACTGGGCCGCCGCTATCCGCAGAGCACGCGACTGTTCGGCAAGATCACCAACATCACCGACTACGGCGCGTTCGTCGAGATCGAGGCCGGCATCGAGGGTCTGGTGCACGTCTCCGAGATGGACTGGACCAACAAGAACGTCGACCCGAAGAAGGTGGTCGCCCTCGGCGACGAGGTCGAGGTCATGGTGCTCGAGATCGACGAAGATCGCCGCCGCATCTCGCTTGGCATGAAGCAGTGCAAGCCGAATCCGTGGGACGACTTCGCCATCGCGCACAAGAAGGGCGACCGCGTCAAAGGGCAGATCAAGTCGATCACCGACTTCGGCGTGTTCATCGGCCTGCCCGGCAACATCGATGGCCTGGTGCACCTGTCCGACCTGTCGTGGAACGAGCCCGGCGAGGATGCCGTGCGCAAGTTCAAGAAGGGCGACGAGGTCGAGGCGATGGTGCTCGCCATCGACGTCGAGCGCGAGCGCATCTCGCTTGGCATCAAGCAGATGGCCGGCGATCCGTTCAACAATTTCGCCGCCACGCACGAGAAGGGTTCGCTGGTCACCGGCACGGTCAAGAGCGTCGACGCCAAGGGCGCCGTCATCGATCTGGGCGGCGACGTCGAGGGCTACCTGCGCGCCTCGGAGATCTCGTCCGACCGCGTCGAGGATGCTCGCAACCACCTGAAGGAAGGCGATTCGGTGACCGCGCTGATCATCAACGTCGACCGCAAGAACCGCAGCCTGAACCTGTCGATCAAGGCCAGGGACAGCGCCGAGGCGAGCGAGGCGATGGAGCGGATGAAGGCCGAGGCTGCCACCGGCACCACCAGCCTGGGTGCACTTCTGAAGGCCAAGCTCGACAATCGCTAGCCCACAGGCGCGACTGCCATGAAGATGCTGACCCGTTCCGAGCTGATCAGCCGCCTTTCCGAGCGCAACCCGCGGCTGCCGCCGCGCGACGCGGACGAGGCGGTGAAGTGCATGCTCGACACGATGACGCAGGCGCTGGCCGAAGGCGGCCGGGTGGAGATCCGCGGCTTCGGCAGCTTCGCGCTCAACTACCGGCCGCCGCGCGTTGGGCGTAATCCGAAGTCCGGCGAGCGGGTGCACGTGCCGGCGAAGTTCGTGCCGCACTTCAAGGCCGGCAAGGAACTTCGCAGTCGCGTCGATCAGGGCGTCGAGCAGCAACCGGCGCCGGTCGAAGGTTCATCGGACTGAGGTCCTTGCCTCGAATTGCAGCCCCGCCGAGTGCGGGGCTTTTTTTCGCCTCGCCCGAGGCACGCTAGGTCGCCGAAAAGCCGGGCGCGCTTAGAATGCTTCGACGATGGGAGACGCATGCGGATGAACGTCATCGCCTGGCTGCTGCGCCTGCTGTTCTTTCTCGCCGTCCTGTGGTTCGCGCTTAAGAACACGATGCCGGTCACCGTTCGGCTGACCGAGAACCTGCGCTGGGACGACGTTCCGCTTGTGCTGGTGATGCTCGGCTGCCTGCTCGCCGGCATGCTGCTCGGCGCGATGGCACTGGCGCCGCGGCTGTACCGCCTGCACCGGCGCGCAGCAGCCGTCGACAGCGGTGAGAAGCGGGTGCGGGCCGCCCCCGTTGCCGACCGGGAGGTCGGCGGCGATCGCCTGGCCAATGTCGCTCGCCGTGCCGGCGCGGTGGGCGAACTCGACATGGCCGAAGGCGGCAGCGCGGCGACGCGCCGATGATCGAGTTCGAGCTCTGGTACCTGGTGCTGCTGCCGCTGCTGTTCGCGGCGGGCTGGTGGCTGCGCGGTGTCGACGCCCGCCAGCGCAGCGGTGAGGCTGACGGCGGGCCACGCGCCTATTTCCGCGGCCTCAACTACCTGCTCAACGAGCAGCCGGACAAGGCGATCGATGCTTTCATCGAGGTCGTCAGGCTCGACCCCGAGACGATCGACCTGCATTTCGCACTCGGCAACCTGTTCCGTCGGCGTGGTGAGGTCGACCGTGCCGTTCGCATCCACACGCACCTGCTGAACCGCGCCGACCTGCCCGCGCGCAGCCGCGCCGAGGCACTGGCCGAGCTCGGCCAGGATTTCCTCAAGGGCGGCTTGCTCGATCGCGCCGAAGATAGCTTCGCGCGGCTGCTCGACGAGCCACGCCATCGGGTCGAGGCGCTGCGCGCGCTGCTGCGCATCTACCAGATGGAGCGCGAGTGGGGCAAGGCGATCGAGATTGCGCGCAGGCTGGAGCGCGAGGCGGGCGAGAGCAGCCATGCGCAGGTCGCCCACTTCCACTGCGAGTCGGCCGAGAAGGCGCTGGCAGCGAAGGATGAGGAGGGCGCACGGAACCATCTCGAGCAGGCGCTGAAGATCAACCGCAAGTCGGTGCGCGCGGCGATCCTCGCCGGCGATCTGGCGGCGCGCCGTGGTGAGGGCGAAGAGGCGATCAGTCACTGGCGCGGCGTCGGCGAGATGAATCCCGAGTACCTGCCGCTCGTCGCTGGTCGGCTGGCCGACGCGCTCGATGCGGCCGGCCGCCGTGCCGAGGCACTGAACTTCCTGCGCCGCAGCCTGCTCGATCATCCGTCGATCGACCTGCTCGACATCGCGCACGCGCGCGTTGCGGCCTGGGAGAGCCCGCCCGCTGCCGAAGCGCTGCTCCGCGACGAACTGCAGCGGCATCCGTCGCTGCTCGGTTTCGAGAGGCTGCTGGCCTCGCGCGCAGCCGCAGCGTTCGGCGATGCGCCGGTGGAACAGCTGCGGACGCTGATCCAGGCACAGGCCCGCAAGCTGGCGCGCTACCGCTGCAGCAAGTGCGGCTTCCGCGCGCGCGAGTTCCACTGGCAATGCCCCGGCTGCACCAGCTGGGACAGCTACCCGCCGCGTCGCATCGAAGAACTCGACGCCCAGTAGGTCGGCGCAATGCGCATCCTGTCGATACTTGCGCTGCTGCCGGCATTGGCGGCGGCGCTTGAAATCAACACCGCCACCCGTTCCCAGCTCGAGCAGGTGCCCGGCCTGGGCGTCGCAACGACCGAACGAATCCTGCAGGCGCGCAGCGAACGGCCCTTCGCCGACTGGACTGATCTCGCTGCGCGCGTGGCCGGTATCCGCGGCAAACGGGCCGAGCAGCTCGATCGGCAGGGTCTGACCGTCAACGGCAAGCCGCTTGCCGCCGACACGGAAAAGCGGAAATGAGCTACCAGAGCATCGAGGCCACCATCGGCAATACGCCGCTGGTAAGACTGCAACGCATTGGTACCGACGAGAGCGCTCGCCGCGGCAACGTGATCCTCGGCAAGCTCGAGGGCAACAACCCGGGCGGCTCGGTCAAGGACCGACCGGCCTATTCGATGATCCGGCGTGCGGAAGAACGCGGCGAGATCCGGCCGCGTGACCGTCTGATCGAGGCCACCAGCGGCAACACGGGAATTGCGCTGGCAATGATCGCGGCGATGAAGGGCTACCGGATGACGCTGATCATGCCGGACAACCTGTCCGCCGAGCGCCGTGCAAGCATGACGGCCTATGGCGCCGAGCTGATCCTGACGCCGGCGGCCAGGGGCGGAATGGAGTACGCGCGCGACCTGGCTCTCGAGATGCAGGCCAAGGGCGAGGGAAGGGTGCTCGACCAGTTCGCCAACGCCGATAACCCGCGCGCCCACTACGAAACGACCGGCCCCGAAATCTGGCGCGACACCGGCGGGCGCATCACGCACTTCGTCAGCGCGATGGGTACCACCGGCACGATCATGGGCGTGTCGAGCTTCCTGAAGGAGCGGAACCCGGCGGTGCATATCGTCGGCGCGCAGCCGGCCGAGGGTTCGCAGATTCCGGGCATCCGCAAATGGCCGCAAGCCTACCTGCCGAAGATCTACGACGCGTCGCGCGTCGATCGGCTGGAATACGTGGCGCAGGCGGACGCCGAGGCGATGGCGCGTCGCATGGCCGCGGAAGAGGGGATCTTCTGCGGCATCTCCGCGGCGGGCGCGTGCGTCATCGCTTTGCGGGTTGCAGCGGAAGTCGAAAACGCGACGATCGTGTTTGTCGTCTGCGATCGCGGCGATCGCTATCTCAGTACCGGCATCTTTCCGGCCTGAGTTCCTGATCCGGTGTCCGTGACCGTCGATTCGCTGGGCACAGAGCCCGACAGCGGATCACGGACAGCAGATCACCTGTGGCCGTCCACCAATCAGTCGACGGTGACCGGAATCTTGCCGATCTTCGCCTGCCACTCGCGTGGCCCGGTCTGGTGCACCGACGTACCGTCGCTGGACACCGCGACCGTGACCGGCATGTCCTTGACGTCGAACTCGTAGATCGCCTCCATGCCGAGGTCGCCGAAGGCCAGCACCTTGGCCGCCTTGATCGCCTTGGCCACCAGGTAGGCGGCGCCGCCGACGGCCATCAGGTAGGCGCTCTTGTGCTTGCGGATCGCCTCGATCGCCGTCGGGCCGCGCTCGGACTTGCCGATCATCGCGACGAGCCCGGTCTGCGCCAGCATCATCTCGGTGTACTTGTCCATCCGCGTGGCCGTGGTCGGGCCAGCCGGGCCGACCACCTCGTCGCGCACCGGGTCGACCGGGCCGACGTAGTAGATGACGCGATTGGTGAAGTCGACCGGCAGCTTCTCGCCCTTGGCCAGCATGTCCTGGATGCGCTGGTGTGCGGCATCGCGGCCGGTCAGCATCTTCCCTGACAGCAGCAGCGTGTCACCCGGCTTCCACGAGGCGATCTCCTCCCTGGTCAGCTTGTTCAAGTCGACGCGCCTGCTCTTCTGGTAGTCGGGCGCCCACTGCACCTTCGGCCACAGGTCGAGCGACGGCGGCTCGAGGTAGGCCGGGCCACTGCCGTCCAGCACGAAGTGGGCGTGGCGGGTGGCGGCGCAGTTGGGGATCATCGCCACCGGCTTGCTCGCCGCGTGGGTCGGGTACATCTTGATCTTGACGTCGAGCACGGTGGTGAGTCCCCCGAGCCCCTGCGCGCCGATGCCGAGCGCGTTGACCTTCTCGAACAGTTCCAGGCGCAGCTTCTCGACATCGTTGCTCGGGCCGCGGCGGCGCAGCTCGTACATGTCGATGTCGTCCATCAGCGCTTCCTTGGCCATCGTCATCGCCTTCTCGGCCGTGCCGCCGATGCCTATGCCGAGCATGCCCGGCGGGCACCAGCCGGCGCCCATCGTCGGCACCGTCTTCAGCACCCAGTCGACGATGGAATCGGACGGGTTGAGCATGACGAACTTGCTCTTGTTCTCCGAGCCGCCGCCCTTGGCGGCGACCTGCACCTCGACCGTATCGCCCGGCACGATCTGCACGTTGACCACCGCCGGCGTGTTGTCCTTGGTGTTCTTGCGGCCGAACTCCGGCGGGCTCACCACCGAGGCGCGCAGCACGTTGTCGGGATTCAGGTAGCCGCGCCGTACGCCTTCGTTGATGGCGTCCTCGAGCGAGCCGGTGAAGCCCTCCCAGCGCACGTCCATGCCGACCTTCAGGAAGACGTTGACGATGCCGGTGTCCTGGCAGATCGGCCGGTGGCCTTCGGCGCACATCTTCGAGTTGGTGAGGATCTGCGCGATCGCATCCTTCGCTGCCGGGCTCTGTTCCTCCTCGTAGGCGCGGGCCAGATGGGCGATGTAATCGGCCGGGTGGTAGTAGCTGATGTACTGCAGGGCGGCGGCGATGCTCTCGACCAGGTCCGCCTGACGAATGGTGGCCATACAGTCTCCCCCCTGTGGGGTTGTGGGACCGGGTCCGAACTATAAAGACTGCGCGTCGCCGCGGCAGCGCGTGCCGGCGGCCGGCTTAATGCAGGTCAAAGGCCGCGTGCGCGCTGCGGCGCCGATCGATGGCGGCGGCTACTGCGCCGCGGCGCGCCGCGCCCGCGGCAGCAGGGTCGAGACGAGCGGCCACACCAGCAGCACGATGGCGAGCGTGGTCAGGACGGCGGCGATGCCGCTATCGAAGAAGATGCCCAGGTTGCCCTGCGACAGCAGCATCGACTGGCGGAAAGAATCCTCGGCGCGGTCGCCGAGCACCAGCGCCAGCACCAGCGGCGCCAGCGGGTAGTTCAGCTTCTTGAACACGTAGCCGACGATGCCGAAGCCGAACATCAGGTAGATGTCGAAGACCGAGTTGTGCACCGTGTAGGCGCCGACCGCGCAGATGATGAGGATGACCGGCGCGATGATCGCGAAGGGCACGCGCAGGATCGCCGCGAACAAGGGCACGCCCGACAGCACCACGAGCAGACCCGTAAGGTTGCCCAGGTACATGCTGGCGATCAGGCCCCAGACGAAGTCCTTCTGTTCGACGAACAGCAGCGGTCCCGGCTGCAGGCCCCAGATCAGCAGCCCGCCGAGCAGCACCGCCGCGGTGGGCGAGCCGGGCACGCCGAGAGCCATCATCGGCAGCAGGGCTGTCGTCCCTGCCGCATGGGCCGCGGTCTCCGGCGCAACCACGCCCTCCACCTGTCCCCTGCCGAAGCGGTCCGAGTCCGGCGAGAAGCGCTTGGCCACACCGTAGGCCATGAACGATGCCGGCGTCGCGCCGCCCGGCACGATGCCCATCAGGCAGCCGACCGCAGCGCTGCGCAGCGATGAAAGCCAGTAGCGGGGCAGCTCGCGCCAGGTTTCAAGGACCACCTTCAGGCTGAGCCGCGCCTTGCTGCCGCGGAACGACAGCCCTTCCTCCATGGTGAGCAGGATCTCGCCGATGCCGAAAAGGCCGATCACGGCGATCAGGAAATCGAAGCCCTTAAGCATCTCGGTGAAGCCGAAGGTCAGCCGAAGCCGACCGGTCACCGTGTCCAGTCCGACCGCCGCCAGGCCGAAGCCGATCATCATCGAGGCGACGGTCTTCAGCGCCGCGCCGCGGTTCATGCCGATGAAGGCGCAGAAGGTGAGCAGGTAGACGGAGAAGAACTCCGGCGGCCCGAAACGCAGCGCAAACGTGGCCACAAGTGGCGCCATGAACGTGATCAGCAGCACTGCCAGCAGGGCGCCGACGAAGGATGCCGTGAAGGCCGCCGTGAGCGCCGTGCCGGCCTTGCCCTGCTGCGCCAGCGGATAGCCGTCGAACGTGGTCGCCACCGACCAGGGTTCGCCCGGGATGTTGAAGAGGATCGACGTGATCGCGCCGCCGAACAGCGCGCCCCAATAAATGCAGGACAGCATGATGATTGCCGACGTCGGATTCATCGAGAACGTCAGCGGCAGCAGGATGGCGATGCCGTTGGCACCGCCCAGCCCCGGCAACACGCCGATGACCACGCCGAGCAAGATGCCGACCAGCATAAGCAGGAAGTTTTCCGGCGACGCGGCGACGGCGAAGCCCTGGGCCAGCGCAGCGAACTGTTCCAACATGGTCGCTCAACCCAGCCCGAGCAGTGATTCGAGCGGGCCCTTGGGCAGGGGCACCTTGAACCACCGCTCGAACAGCAGGAACAGCACGACCACGGTGCCGGCCGGCACGATGGCCGTCAGCCAGCGCGGGAAATCGCCCAGGCGAAGCATGAAATAGGCGATGAAGATCGCCGACGCGACGTAGATGCCCAGCAGCTTCAGCACGGCGATGTACACCGCGAAAGGCAGCAGCAGCTTCATGATCAGCTGCAACTGGCCTGTCGACACGAAGGAATGTCCCTGCAACACCGTGCGGCGCAGCGACCCGACCAGGGTGACGATGCTGACAGCGCAGAGGATCAGGCCGACATAGAAGGGGAAATAGCCGGCCTGGGGGCCGTCGTCGGACCATCGTGCGCCGATGCGCGCGGCATCGAACATGACCAGCGCCCCGAGGAGCAGCAGGACGATCGCGACGACCACCTCCATGGTCCAGTAGGACACGGCCGAGCGGTGGTCTTCTTCCGGTGTGGTCACTTTCGGTCTCCGGCGTCGCGGCCAACCGGCGCCGCTTCGAAGGGGCGGACAGGAAGTGTCATGTGCGGCCGGCAGCCGAGGACTCGCCGCCGATCACTTGCCCGCAAGGAAGCCCGCTTCCTTCATCAGGCTCAGGTGCCGCGCCTCTTCCTTGCCCAGCCAGTCGCGATAGGCCTCGCCGGTCAGCGCGGTCTGGTTGAAGGCCCCCTTCTCCATGAAGTCTTTCCATTCCGGCGTCTGCCGGACCTTGCCGAACAGCTCGACGTAGTACTTCACCTGCTCATTGGTGACGCCGGGCGGCATGAAGATGCCGCGCAGCATCACGTAGCTGACGTCGACGCCGGTCTGCTTGCAGGTCGGGATGTCGCTCCAGGCCAGCTTGTCGGTGATCTTCGCCGTGTACGGCATGCGCTGCGCGTCGAACACGCACAACGGTCGCAGCTTTCCGGCGCGCCACTGCGCGACGGCTTCGATCGGATTGTTGACGCTGGAATCGATGTGCTTGCCCACCAGTTGCACGGCCACGTCGCCGCCGCCCTTGAACGGGACGTAGATCAGCTTGGTGCCGGTCTGCTTCTCGATCGCGACCGTGATGATCTGGTCTTCCTGCTTCGAGCCGGTGCCGCCCATCTTTATCTTGTTCGGACCGGCCTTCTTCACGGCGGCGATGTAATCGGGCGCGGAGCCGTAAGGCGCCTCGGCGTTGACCCAGAGGACGAACTGGTCGAGCGCCAGCATCGACACCGGCGTCAGATCGCGCCAGTTGAACGGCACGCCGGTGGCCAGCGGCGTGGTGAAGAGGTTGGACAGCGTGATGACGACCTTGTGCGGATCGCCCTTGGCCTCCTTGATGTACAGGAAGCCCTCCGCGCCGGCGCCGCCGCTCTTGTTGACGACGACCATCGTCTGCTTCATCAGGTTGTGCTTGCTGATGATCGTCTGCACGAGGCGTGCCATCTGGTCGGCGCCGCCACCGGTGCCCGCAGGAACGATGAACTCGACGGCCTTGTCCGGTTCCCAGGCCAGTGCACCGAGCGGCGCGCCGAGGCCGGCCGCGAGCAGGATCAGTGGCGGGAGAACGCGTCGGCAGCAGCGGGCGAAACGGGTCATTTTCTCCTCCGGACGGGGCAACCGTTACACTTCATCGAGCCTCGCAGGTACCCTCTCCCGTACCCTGCGGACCGCATGATGTGTATTTTTTCCTCCTCGGCTCGGCGTCGACTTGAGGCTGCGCAAGAAATCATTTGAACGGTGCATCAAGAATCACTGAAGCGGTACGGATTGCGCTGTCGAAGGTGCCAGCCGAATGATCAGGAAGTGGCTGCGTTTCTCCTGGCGAAACAAGGTGTGCCACGGCCTGGTGGACGGCGAACGAATCGCCGTCTGCCACGGTGACCCGTTCGACGGGGCGGGCCCGACGGGGGAGGAAGCACGACTTGCCGAAGTCGAGATCCTGCCGCCTTGCGTGCCGGGCAAGTTCATCGGCCTGTGGAACAACTACCGGGCGCTGGCCGCGAAGCTCGGCCAGGCGATTCCGGCCGAACCGCTGTACTTCCTGAAGGCCGCGAGCAGCATTCTCGGCGACGGCCAGGTCATTCGCGCCCCGCGTGGCTACGACGGCAGGGTGGCCTACGAGGGAGAACTGGGCATCGTCATCGGCCGCCGCTGCGCCGCGGCCGACGTGTCGCGGGCGGCCGCCTGCATCCTTGGCTACACCTGTGTCAACGACGTGACCGCCCTGGACCTGCTGAATCGCGACCCCAGCTTCGCGCAGTGGACCCGGGCCAAGAGCTGCGACACCTTCGGGGTGTTCGGCCCGGTCATCGCGACCGGGCTCGACCCGCTGGCCCTCACCGTCAAGACGCGAGTCGACGGCCGCGAACGGCAGAACTATCCGACGGCCGACATGATCTTCGCGCCGGCCGAGATCGTCAGCCGGCTGTCGCACGACATGACGCTGGAGCCGGGGGACCTGATCGCCTGCGGCACGTCGCTCGGGGTGCTGCCGATGAAGCCGGGAAGCGCGGTCGAAGTCGAAATCGACGGCATCGGCGTGCTGCACAATCGCTTTGAGTCGGCATCGGTGGACGGGAAGCAATGAGAATCTGTGTCGTCGGCGCCGGGGCCATCGGCGGCTTCATGGCCGTGAAGCTGGCAGCGGCCGGTGCCGAAGTGAGCGTGGTCATCCGCGGCGCCAACCTCGCCGCGGTGCGCGCCAGCGGGATGAAACTGATCGCCGGGGACGGCGCCGAGTCGGTGCGGCGCCTGCAGGCGTCGGATCGCCTTGCCGAGCTCGGCCCGCAGGACGTGATCATCCTCGGCATGAAGGCGCATCAGGTCGCCGCGGTCGTCGACGACGTGGCCGCTGCGCTGGGTCCGGATACGACCGTGGTCACCACCCAGAACGGCATTCCCTGGTGGTACTTCCACAGGCACGGCGGACCGTACGAGGGCCGCCAGCTCGAGTCGGTCGATCCGGGTGGTGTGATCGGGTCGCGGATACCCGCGGAGCGCGTCATCGGCTGCATCGTCTACCCGGCCTGCGAAATCGCCGCGCCCGGGGTGATCAGGCACATCGAAGGCAACCGGTTCCCGCTCGGCGAGCCCGACGGCGCCGACACGCCGCGCGTGCGCGCACTGGCCGATCTGTTCCGCAGGGCCGGCTTCAAGACGCCGGTGCTCGACGACATCCGCTCGGAGATCTGGCTGAAGCTGTGGGGCAATCTGAGCTTCAATCCGATCAGCGCGCTGACGCACGCGACGCTGTCGGAGATTTGCAGTTTCCCGCCGACCCGCGCGCTCGCCGCGGCGATGATGAGCGAGGCGCAGGCGGTCGGCGAGAAGCTTGGCGTGCGCTTCAAGGTCTCGCTCGAGAAGCGCATCGCCGGCGCCGAGGCGGTCGGTGAACACAAGACATCGATGCTGCAGGACGTCGAGTCGGGTCGCCCGATCGAGCTGCAGGCGCTGGTCGGCG
>Ga0209450_10000409_pt1 | contig 22193 bp, 25 predicted proteins | sample FrelakmetLWP11LW_FD_187149 | JGI IMG/M metagenome (GOLD analysis project Ga0209450, IMG submission 187149) | Freshwater lake sediment microbial communities from the University of Notre Dame, USA, for methane emissions studies - LWP11 LW (SPAdes)... | ecosystem: Environmental > Aquatic >...
AGGCACTTTGAGTCCTTTTCTTCCTCGATCAGTTGGGTTTCTTCCTAATCCTTGTGATCCGTCCATGGATTTCACAGTGAATGTATCAGTAATTACGAAATCATTCTTACCTAAGGTAGTATTTTCACCAATCAATTCTCGATACAGTTGTTCTAGTATTTGGTATTTAGCAATCAAATTAAAATAATAGTAATATGTGCTTTTTGCAATCCCGAACTGGTCTTTAATGTAGGACATCTTCATACCATTATCAGCAATAAAAAACATACCATTGAGGACTTGCTTCAAATCAATGGTTCTTTTCCTACCACATGTTGCTTTTTGTGCTGTTCAATCACATCTGAAATCCGCTGAATGAAGGTAGATTTTAAGTGATCAAACGTATCCTTATGGAATTTGGTTGAGGATAATTTTGAGAAACTATCGAATAATCTCTTAAAATCAAACATTGAATCTGATTTTAAGCAAGAATATAAAATACAAATTATTTTAATCTTTTGAATGAAGATCGTATTTCTGGACACCCTCTAAAATAATCAGATACTACATTGATAGATATGACTCAAAAATGATTTACTGGAAAGAATAGTAAATCACTTTGAATTTTTTTACCAATGTTGTATTTCTGGACACCCTCTATGTCAAAGTGGAAAATCTTAAAGTGAATGATTTAATTCTGATGCGTGGTGATATACATGGTAATTCGCAAGTAAACTGTGTCACCAAATATCGACCAGTGAATGGATTGGTCATTTTATTATCAAACATCCTGAAAAAGATGTTATGCCAATATGTGTCAAAAGATGCATTTGACGTGAATGTACCTTCTGATAACTTATATATTTCACATGATCACAACTTGATTGTACATGGAAAATTAGTTCCAGCTAGATCTTTAGTTGACAATAAAAATATTTACAGAGTTGATAATCACCATAAATTAGATTATTATCACATGGAACTAGAAAACATAGTGTCATTATTGCAGAAGGTATCCTATCGGAATCATAATTGAGATTCATAACAAACACATATTCACACACGCAACAAAGATCAAACAAAGTCAAAAAAAATATAATCTGTGAAACACTGAAAATAATTTGTTAATTGTAACTCAGTTCTAACCATCAAATTGTCTATCATTGTGTAATATTGACATTTTCCCGACTAATGTGTCGACCATTATTGCATATTTTGTTTGATATGCACATGAACATGATTAAACGTTTGATCAGTTAACAGTACAATCTCATTTGTATTATTATTGTTAAATGAGAACATATACATGAATTGAACTAATACTTGTTGTTATAATAGATAGTATTGATTTATCAAATCAAGAAGTCATCTTTGGATTGATCGGATAAAATGCTAATATGATGATTGAATAAAATTTGAATACAAATTTTGGTTGGTATTAGTTTTTAATCAAACACTAAAATGTCAATATTTGAATGTAGTATTTGTTGTAGTCAACTAAGAATTGTGCAACGTATGATCTGTCCAAATTGTGCCCATGAATTTTGTTTAGGATGTCAACGACAATATGCCAGAGATGACTGTATGTATTGTCATATGAAATTCAAGCAGAGTTTTATTGTGGAACATTTGGGTAAAAAATTTATGGATACTGTGATCAAACCTAAGATTGTAGAATCATTGATGAGTGAACAGAAAGATACATTAAAATATGTGCAACCATTAGTTGATTGGGAGAAAACAGTAAGAGAGCAAAAGAAAAATCTGAGATTTGGGATTCGAATGACTGTTCCAGAGAGGCCAAAAATCTCAACACTAAAAATGAATAATATGGTATTCCCGTGTCCTATTAAAGAGTGTCGAGGTTTTATTGAAAATGGTATTTGTGGTGTTTGTAAAGTCAATATTTGTCTTAAATGTCGCGAAAAAATGGATGATAATCATGTTTGTAAAATAGAGGATATACAGTCTATTGCATTCCTAATGGGTGATAGTAAACCGTGTCCCAGATGTTGTGCTATTATCCATAGAACACAAGGGTGTAATCATATGTATTGCACAAATTGTTGCACTCATTTTGATTGGAACACATTAGCTATACTGAACAATAGTTCAAATGGTCATTACTTACATTTACAGCGATTTTCACAGAATGTACCAGTAAGAGATGTTCCTGGCGCAAATGTGGCACCAGGTTGCACAGACGGGCGTGGGTTTTCTCTGTATCGTGATCGTGTTGCAGTTGATGAATTAGATATCAATCAATTGGACAAAAAATTGGTGCAATGCATCTGGAATGACAGCAATTCAATCAGATTTATTAAAAGGAAAAAATACAATGAGCAAGATGTTGAAACAGTAGTCGGTGAAACATTACAAGAGCTCCAAGTTAAATATCTTATGGGTGATATAACTGAAACCCAATGGAGTCGTCAAGTATATCAATATAGTACTAAAAAAGCAATGGCCTTGTTGTATGGTGATGTTTTAAATATTTATTTATCCACGATTGATCTCTTTCAACTGGGTTTGACCACGCCGCTCACACGTGAGCCTATTAGTGAGCGAGAACATTTTTTGCCCAACTTGAAAGAACAAGAACACCTATTTGAGCAATACACGAAATTGGTCGAATTATGTAATGAAAGTTTCAATAGTATTCAGGAAGAATATGGCGGTCCGCAACACCATATTAGGTGTCCAAACGAAGATTTTAATGCGCCAGCATTTGTCTAAAGCTTAGTAATATGTAAATGGGTACAAATTATAGGAACCAATGGATCATTGTTATAATCTTCATGGTAATAAATATCTTTAATACCACAAGAAACTAATAACTTTGCACAATTAAGGCACGGGTAATGTGTGATGTAAACTGACGCTTCTCTGAGTGATACGCCAGCATTCGCTCCGTATGTAATAGCATTCTGTTCTGCATGAATTGTTGCCATTTCGTGTTTTTTCCCAGAATGATCTTCTTGTATGACACTCTTGTGTTCCTCCCCAGGGAGGAATCCGTTATATCCCATACTCACGACGCGTTTATCTTTGACCAAAATACATCCGACATGAAGTCTAGAACATGGTGATCGGCTAGAAGACAGAATAGCTAAACTCATAAAATACTCATTCCAACTAATTCGGTCAGTATTACTCCAATTTTGCACAATCTGAGCAATATCTGTTATTTTGTTCATTTGTGTGATTTGTAACTATATAGACTGGTATATAATTACGGGATAAATTTAGAATCAAATTTTGTATCAATTATGTTTTCCCTATCAGTTAAAAATTTAACTTGAAATACCGTATTTAATCAATGACAAAGTAAATTAATATGAATTGAATTTATTCAACAGCCGACATCATACCTACCCAATAGCACACTCCCGGTCAAACCTGAATTATCGTCATCTCGATTTACTGCACCATATTTTTCTAACAATTCATTCAAACATAAATCCCCTGGATTTGGACCAAATCTTGCTAATACATAGCCAGCATCGATATCATCTTTACTCAACTGATCCTGGAAAGTTTCCAGTAAATAACGGACAATATCAACCACACGCACATAACAAGCATCAAGGAAACATGTCAATATATTGGTTGGTGGAGGGGTCTGGATCATACAATTTTGCAGTGAGCGCAGATCCCCGTGGAAACACATCTCTCGTGCCATTTGGTTAATATTTTTTGTTTAGTTGATTCTAATAATGGTTTAATTGTCTATGTGCAATTATTTTGACGTTTGTGACCAAAAGACCTTTATTGTTATCCACATAATGAATCATATATGCGAGTTCTTTTGGAATTTGACTTAAATTGGCAGTAAATATGACCCTATTTTCGGTGTGTGTATCATACAGACAACCACAAGTTCCATTTGGTTGGATTTCAATTATATTTTCTGATTTTGTATCATGTCATTTCATATACGTTCTAATTATATCATTGGGTATACAGCAACCATCAGTTGATTCGTATTCAATAAAAATTCTCTGTTTTGGTTGTTGAGAATCTTGTTGCAGATCACATCTGACCGATGGTTGTGCATATTTCATTACATTGAACAATAAACAATTCTTAAATCTGCGGTCAATATCAAGTGCATTGATAATTTCATCATAAAATTCAAGTTTATACAAGTCCATTTCAGGTACGTATTTTACTGTTTTTGTATGACCAATAACGTGATATCCAAACCTACTTCCAAATACCAAATAATATCCAGTTTTTATTATTTTATCATCTATTTCCTTCACATAGAAATTTTTGATGGCATATTTTTCCTCATAACAATTGATCCATTTGCCTAAAACAATATCTTTGGGCTGTATGTGTTTTTTTCATTTTGCACATAATCAATTTGTTGTTTATGTGGAATGGATTCTTTTTCAGGATTATCCACAAGAAATTTTCTCATCGCACCGACGAACGGTTGGCTGGGTTGAATATTTAGGACACTATATTCATCAATCAACAAATCTGTAAAGTTATAATATGTCCCATCACTGTTAAATTCATAAAATTTACCCCAAGATTTACCCAAGAGGTGACATTTGACGCTACCATAAATAACATCTGATTTTGTCAAGGGATGTTTGATAATTCTCGCGACCATTTCAATAATTTCATCACTTACTTTGATATTGGACGGTAATTTGATAGGATAACGACACCCAATTGGTGTTTGAACGAAATAATGATTTTCATAATATACACAATGATCTGGTACAGTATTATCGATGAATTTTGTTAATAGACACTGTTCGACACTTGGCATGGGTTGATTTTCTTTATATGCCTTTTTAATCTGGGTTGTCAGTTTTTCCTTGATGGATAAGGATTCTTCTGTTAGACCTTTATCATAGGAACTGGATTGCTTTTCTAAACGGAAAAATGTTATATATCTCAATATCAAACGACATGATTTTTCAACACTAAAATTCAGGGTTGATGGTATAATGTAACCAGTCCAATTTTCAAAAGCTGTAATTTTTTGCTCATGCAATTGTGTTGTGAAATAATATACTTTATCTTTTGTTGCATTTGGGGCTAATATTGATTTAATTAAACCACAGCGGTCAGAAAGTAATTGTTGTTCAAAACGGTTATTAATATTGAATTCAATACGATTATAGTCTTCACTAATAGCCAATATATCCATAACCGGATATCTTGTGATGATGCTGGATTCTTCATTGACTTCCGTGATATGAAATCCGTAAACTATAAATTCGTGACTAACTACAGAGAAGCGTTTTTTCTCTGCATCGTTTAAACAGATAATTTCCGCAGAATATCCTTCAAATATACCATTTATATGTATATTATGACCTCCGCATAAAGGGAAGTATTGTGAGCCGGCAAATATTTCCAAGACATTAATGTCAACTGTGTCACTATGGTTCGTATTTAAAAAACGGAACGTTCTCGATAAGTGATAGAGATCATTGCCACTCATCTCGAATATTTGAGTGTTATCGAAATCAAATGTTACACTTTTATTTAAAAATTCTGTTTTAATACTGACATATAAACTGCCAATTACATCTCCACATCGTTCATTAATAACGATAGATGTACAAGGACCTTCCTCAATATTTTTTGTGATGAATGTTGTGTATCTCGGACTGCCAGCTTGCCCAACATTATGAATTTTTTTGAAGTAGGTATGGGTGGGTTTTCTTCTGGTCTGATGAATAAAAGTATTCACACCTCCTGTATTGTAATCATTCGTTGGCGTAAATTCACCAAATGGATTCTCGGGTGTAGGTTTATTTTTTTCAGTTTCGTCAATAATATTGACTTTCGGTAAAAGTGTTTCATCATTATTACGTAGTTGCTCACGGAGACACCGGCTTGTATTTTGATGTCTAACCAAATTAAACTTTCTAGTGAAAGAAGCATGACACACAGCACAGACAAAATCGCTACTCATTTTATTGCTCTTTTTGGGGTTTGTAATATTTTTACTCATTAAATTTTCTTTAAGTAGTATTTGCTACTCACAATTGAGTAATAAAACGAGTAATCAATTTTTGATTAAAATATCAAAATGAGGGTATGTATATATGTGACATATATACATACCCTCATTTTGATATTTTAATCAAAAATTGTAAATAAATATAAAGATAAAACATTATTACATAATATCAGTAATGGTAAGGGTACTCAATTGTCCGAAATGTGGAGCAGGAGAGAATTCAGAAAATCCACCATGGTTATCTCGCAGTGGTTGGGTATGTCCAAATTGTTGCACAAGTGAGGAAATCCATGATGCATTATTTCATAAATGTAGAGATGGTGTTGTTCGGATGCTATTAGTGGAAAAAGATGAACAAAGTTTTAATTGTAGTATATGCGCATCAATTGTAAAAACAAATCAAAAACAATACATAGCTCCTATATATAATCCAAATGTCTTTTAAGTTATCAAATGAATTTCATTCACAAGTCATTTCTCCTTTAGAGATATGACATATTATGTCTTTTTGATATAAATTCTTTGGTAAGTCATCTGGATTATCATTGATAACTGCAGCAATCATTTTATCCATCACATTGTCCATAATCTTATTTTTATAATACATAAATGCAAAAATAGTAATAATTACTATGATACCTATTATCACAAATGTATTCATTATAAAATTATACACACATATATTTTATTACTCGTTTTTTTGATAAATTAATTTATGTGAAAATAGAATCGTGTTGTTTTCACACAAATTAATATATAATATAACTATAAACAAATGCCAGATAAAAATTATGCGAGATGTCATGTCCATGAAACAGGGTGTCTGCGTTGTTGGAGAAATAAATTAAAACACGGAAGTAAACAAGCGAAAGCTTATGTGATAAAGCATGGACTATCGATGAATTTTGACGTAGAAGGCGAACGTTGTGGAGATTTTCTGTATATAAACAGAGATGTGAAGAGCGTGACAGGAAAAAAGAAATTAAAAATAATAAATTTACACAAAGAAGAAATTGGCAATTGGAAAGAAAAATAGAAAAGAAATTAAGTCACCAAGAGATTGATGAAGTCACAGAGAAAAAATTGACGAGACAATTGAATTACTATCGCGGTGAAATCCCTGTAAATTGATATATAAAAACTCGCATATTTTGGATGCTTAAAAATATGCGAGTTATGTATGTAACACAATGTGCGAATCTACCATTTATCAAGATTCAACTCCTGGTGGGGATTATTATATGCGTGTGACACAATATGATAAAGTGCAACAATTCCGTCAATTTTGTAGGGATTTAGTAATTAAAGATATGGATGGTGAATTTAATCTCAACAATTATTACAAAAATGTAAGTGGTATATTGATCGGAAGAATGATGCCAAACCCCGAAATATTGAAATACACTCCATTCCACATTATAAGCGAACATTGGCAATCATTTTGAGGCAATATTTCGAGGATTATTCTGGAAATGAATGGAAAGAAATACCAAACAATTTGAGGATCCATTTCAAAGAATATTGTTTCTTACAATATGATGGTAATCAGTAAGATTTAGTTATTGCAGATAATCATCATTATTATCATATTCATTCGTGTGGCAGTTAAAAAAATATCAATATCGATAGTGCCGTAATATAACTACCAATCATTGTTGCCACCACTATTTGTTTGAACAGCAGGAAATTATCATAACGATCTTCACCAGGTGTGGTTGCAACACCAATATCTGTATCATAACATACGAGATCTTCACCATCAGTTACATTATTGACTCCACCAACGACATCTGGTTGAAATTGTTCTATTTGCTCAGCTTCTCGGAGAACAGTGTTAATATCATCAATTAATGGGAATCCGGACATTTTCTATTATTATATAGACATATAATAATACATATATAAATTTCATTGTTTGACAAATAAACGTTAAAATGTAAAAATGTAAAAATGTAAAAATGGATTAATATGAAATTTGAAATTGTTTTTTTGTCAGATAATCCATTTATCCGTTAACACAATGGAAAGCAACAACAAGATTTCGATCGTCTTAACACCCCAAGGTCATGGATACATTCGGTATTATAATTGCGGTCAATGTTTGACGGAAGATATCATATATTATGACAAAATTATTTCTAATGAAATACAGCCAAGAAAAAAGCTTTTACCATATAAGGTAATGTCATATCCCTGTTCCCATGGTGATGAAATTCATGTATTCGTGATCGAAGGTAATGAAAACTCCGAATTGGAACTTGACTTTTCAGGATATGGAACATACTGTATCGAGAAAATGAAAATACATTCGAAAATTCAAATAAAATCACTGACGATCAAATCAGCATTGTTGTGCAGTGAATATTATCTGGAAAATAATGATATTCAAACGTCATATGTTAATTGAGTCAATACTTCACATTGACATGTGCTCGAAGGAGCCACAACATCTCATGAGATATTGTAGCATTGTTATTGATCTTTGACTTAATTTAGCATATAAATGAGTGTTTTACAACTTGATTTTTGTTAGAAGAGTGGATATACGTTCAAAATTACACAATTATATATAATGCGTATTTTTTCTTGTCCAAATGGACATGTGATGTCATATGTGACATGTGCTGAACTTGTGTTAATTAACCCAGACTATCATAACGGATGTAGGTGTGATATTTGTCACGTGTGTATGAGTATTGACTATAATTTTACACACGACAGGATCTATCACTGTAGTCTATGTAATTATGATGTTTGTCAAAATTGTTCTAATGGGAATATGATACCAATTGAATATCACACAATCAGATCTTATCCTTCTTATCCACCTTACCCACCAGGTGTCATGTAATAAGATGATATTTAGCTAACTACGATACATTTATGTTTACTTCACAAATGTGTCTAGATATTTATACAAAATGTTAAGTTGAAATTATATAAATAATAAACTTTACAAGAGTTATAAACAATGTCAGAAAAGGATAAGATTATCAAACCAATAAACCAACAAAGTGATTCAATCGATGTCCCAGAAGTTGTTGTTAATAAGTCAATCAAAGTGGCTAAAATGGTAAAGGATGAAATGTCTGTAATAATCGATGAAACACATACAGAAGAGTTATCAAATAAACTACAAGTGTCACAACCTGCCCCCAAAGTGCAAAAATCACGTAAAATATTAAAGGATGTGAATGTGAATGTGAATGTGACCAAATTGACCGATTATCGCTGTTATTGTTTGCCGAATCTGAAGAATGTTTACTTAAAACTACTCAATGATAATATTACCTATCTACTCGAATATATATACACCAACAAAACCAGAGAGCCTTATAATTTGGCAGAAGTTAGAGTTGCATTAGCAATGCAAATGATTTTATCAAGTGATAAATTAATACCGATCCCATTATCATCTTTAATTGCCAAGGATTTAGAAGGTTTGCGAAAAGATGATGAATATACAGGTAAATGGGCGAATCCTATGATGAAAAGGAAGCGTTTACTAAAAGAGTTGGAGTTGTTGAAGAAACACACAGAAATTGATGACAGTATTTCACTTAATTTGCCTGACCAAAAAGAGATTGAAAATAAGGTTAATATTGAAGATTTTGATATTCACAGTGGTCTTTCAACATTGAATGTATCAGCCGTTTGTCCAATTGATGAAGATAGTAGGGGTGCTTGCTCAATAATGTAATTTAAATTATTAAAAATTGATAATATTTTGAGATAACTTACAAAACATTATTAATTATTCTGATAATATTCATGGATGCTAAAACACTGGAGCAATACTATATTGATTTCCGGGAATTCAAGCACTTTTTTGTCAAACGATGTTGTATTGCCAAAAAATATGAGGTCTATAAAGTATGGGCACATTGGTTAATCAGAAACTTATGTAAGATCACTAATAATTACCATTTGATTCCGCCAGAAGAAAATGTTGTGAATGATACGGATATTCTAACTCATTTACAGGATAAATGTGTCGAATCAGCATTGACAGATCAATTTTATAGACAAATCATCCAGAAAGTCTCCGAGTTGTATCATAAATATAACCAATTGAAAATTGATCACTTCAATGATCACGAACGAGTTGTTGGGACAAGTGGGTGTATCGATTACGAATTTATTGAGAAAAATGGGAAACAAATACATCTCTACAAATATGGTAAAGTATTTGTCAAATACAGTAGTTATACACATAATCGACTACTGTCCAGATATATTGGGGATCAAAAATGTTTTAGATTTCACATGTTTGAGATGGGTTTCAATTATTATATGTTGGATGGGCACAGTTTTCAGTGGTGTATCCCACCAAAAGCTTTCACAACATTGGAAAAAGTATTGTCATTGAAAACTGAATTCTTCGCGTCGCCAATCAATGCAACATTACCCTATTATTATAGTTTATTTGAAGTTGATAAATATTTTGGAGCAATTGATAATTTTTTTAATCTTGACCCAAATATACTGATGGAAGGAACATATGAAATTAATCCACCATTTATTGAGTATATTTTTATAGAGAGTTCGAAAATTGTGGTTTCTCTTCTGCAAAATAGTCAAAATATGGGTCGTGATTTGATGTTTTTATATGTTATGCCAAATTGGCTAGACAGTATGGGTTATCAAATGTTGACCCAAAGCGGATTCCTCTTGGATGAAATTCGTTTGACTGAAAAGAATCACTTCTATCACCAGAGCGCCAAACATAAATTAATTTCAGCTAATTTTGAATCACATGTCTTGGTCGTGGGTACTTCATTGGCTAAAAATAGATGGAATGAGGATATCAAAAACAAATTCATTGAACATTTTACTCATTATTAAAATACCAAACAGCTAACGGGTTAGTTCCTTAACAACTGACAGATATTGTGAGATATTCAGATGTACACAAAAGAAAAGATATACTTTGGAATGAGGTAAATGTCATTTACCTCCTAGACATTCTATATATAGCATTACCTGATATAGCTGAGATCCATCATGTTTGTGTGAAATTTATGTATATTATATATGTATATAATATACATATTGTCATTGATTCACCCAATAAGATCATTAGAGACGGGTATTGAAGTGGTGTTTTCACGAATTTACAGAAAATTGCTCAAGAAATATCCGTTAATTGAACAACTGAATAGCATAATTACGTCTATTCATCAACCTAATATATATATATCCATTTTGCTGGATGATCGATGATGATGATTATTTTGGACTCAAGGAAAGTGTGAAAACATTGGATGATTTTAACAAAATATTATTGGATGTATTTTGTATGAATGCTCCTGACGGGTCAATCCGCAAATATTTAGTTATCGAGGAGCCTGGAAATTTTGAAGAGGTTTCTTGACCATATGCATAAGACGCATCAACAATATGGGATCTCGAACATAATTACAACAGCATACAATTTGGATCCAGATTCGATTATTGATGAATTTTTAGAATTTATACTGTCCACGCCGAAAACAATCAATCGTCCATACATGCATATTTTAAGGATGTGTCCGCTCACAACATACCTTACGGAGAGATTAACTGGATTATGTCTCGATGTACAAGAACGTAAAATGTTGTTGCAATTGATGTCATACGATGATAGTGTATTGGATACATATACTGATCTTGGTCAGGATGTAGCAGCTATTATGGAGCATATTAACTGGTATACAGATCCAGCAAGGATTGTTGTATATGCAAAAGTATTAAAATATTTAGATGGTACTCATCAATCATATAAAACTCTGCATCGGAAAAATTTGAGGGACTGAGAAATCGTTATATGTCACCCAATCCAGATTTTCATAAGGCATTGACTCTATTATTCACCAATGCCCCAGAAGACCAAATCGGTCTGCAAGTAACTCGAGATGAATGGGTATATATTGAGAACATATATGAGGAAATAATCTCAAATTCATCATCATGGTGGAACAATAACAAAGACTTACTGGGTTATAATTGTGATGAAAAAGATCTCATATATACTATCCAACCACTTGGTAAAAACAGATATATATGCTGGTAAAATGTGTCCAGCGTCACTGGAGGATGGAATGGAACGGTGGATTGATTGTCATACATGTCAAAAAGTGACACAAGATATGCCATACGTACCCTAGTTACTTAGTTGGCGAAAAAATTGAATAAAGTCTTCAGTAAATTCAATGTTTGAATAAATCATGTCGTCTTTCGTGAGCCATTTCAATAAACATGTACATTCATATCCCGTTATTGATGCCATTTATCAGCGCTTACAACAATTTAGGCAACCTATGACATACTTGTATCCGTTATATTTCAGTATGTTATCATCAAGTGATTTTGTTTCAATTAAGAAAATATTTACTGGGAATCTAGCGGATCTTTTGAACTCAATGGATCCGGATCATTCTCTGACGGAGAAAAGTGGGGTAATTGATGACCAGATTGATCATTTAGAACAATATATTCTTGATTTGAAAATTGGTAAAATTGTTAATGATGCATTTTATTGTATGCCACAGGTTGTCGTTAGTTATTTGATGTTGTGGATTACAGACCCAACAAAGAAAATTTACAGACATTTTATAGTCTCACGATACCTTTTATCGACTGTTCCGAAAATATTTGGGAAAATTGGCGTCGTTGATCTTAGCTCGGAGGATATGTTGGATTTAATTCGACTGTATGCGCACTCGGATGATATTCCTGGTGGAATTGGTATTCCACTAGGTTTAATCCAGAAATATGTTGATGTATCGGATCCATCATCACATTACAGTCTTCAACGACCTGGTGCTCTTGAATTTCTGGCCGGGCTACTGTATAGTTTAGAAAACGAGAATCAGGGAGATTATGATACAATTCGATCATATATGAAGAAATGGTTGAGTCAAAAGTTATCACAAGATGATGTTTTCTATGAGTCATTTAACACACTTTTCCATGATATTGTAGGTTATGAGCTAATTTTGGAAATAATTGGTGAAATCAATATCGAAAAAAATCATAAATATTGGGAGACTTCCATATATACTGACATAGTCGGTAATCAATGTCGATATGAGGAAGCTAAGACGGCTATTTATGTAAGTAAGTCAACTGGCAATTGTTTTAGTAAATTTGGGAAAATTTGTCCTGAAACATTGACGGATAGTAGTTACCATATAAACATCACTTGTCGAGAGTGGGAATTGAACTGTTAATTTTGTTTATTTTGAAAATCAAAAACTTGTTGGCAACAACTTTGTATCATAAATTTGGTTTATTAATTTATGACATATCCATCAATGTCATAAATTATAATATGGAGACACTTGTTGTTTCTCATTATTAAAATCATTCAATTATCATTGGCAATCATTGAATGATAATTGGCAATCATTGAATGATAATTGGCAATCATTGAATGATAATTGGCATTCATTGAATGATAATTGGCAATCATTGAATGATAATTGGCAATCATTGAATGATAATTGGCAATCATTGAATGATAATTGGCAATCATTGATAACAGTTGTAACAAGATCCATTTATCTCATAATATAATGAATACTGAATTAGAATAAAAATTTGATTCAATACAATTATAACATTTATATTAATACCAATAATATTTTCATCATTATGACGTCAGCGGTATTTAAAATCGCAATTTATTTTGGATCTTTTGACCCAATACATAAAAATCATCTTGCATTATGTGAAGATTTGATAAAACATGGTTTTCGTATGACATATTTGGTTCCTAACCAGAATAATCCAATGAAACCATATGCAGTATCAGTTGAGCACAGGGCTAAAATGATTTCATGTGCTATTAATGATATCAAATTAAATGAATCTTTATCTGTATACCAATCACCTATTGCTCACCATACGTGGGAAGGGAGAGCACAAGTATGTGGTCTATTGGCTCAGCAACATGCTGGATGCCAAGTATACCAAATTATCGGTCAAGATTCATATGAGAAAGCATTAGACCGGTGTAATGTTGTTGATGGTATCAACAACATTAGCGGGCGAACTCTTCTCATATATCCTCGGCGAGGATATACGGGACAAATTCATGTACCTGATACATTGAAGAACAATGTTCGAATAATTAGTGATTATAATGAGGCGGTTGAATGCTCTTCGACATTGATCAGAAATGGGATTATAAAGAATAAACCATACCAAGAAGTGGCTGGATATCTGCATCAATCAGTATTTGAGTATATAACACTCAACAAGTTATATCAAAATATGAGAAATATGCACAAAATAATTGTTATTATGGGCTCACCTGGGTCAGGTAAGGGAACAATATGTAATACATTACATAAATATTATCCAAAATACATACATTTATCAGCTGGAGAGTTTTATCGAACAGCACAGATTAATCGCACTCCAGAATTCTTTCTCCTAGAAGAGGAAAGGAAGAAAGGACCCATCAAGTATATGGAGGCCTTAAATAAATTTATTATTGGTCAATTGAAGGGTATTGTTATCCCGGATAAATATTATCTAATTGATGGTCTCAAATCATCTGATTTATTTTCATTTGAACAAGAAATTGCTCCAATCGATGCAATTATTGTTCTCAATTGCCAATATTCAGTGGCATATAATAGGATAAAAGAACGTCAAAAGAAGGAACATAGGCCAGATGATAGTGATTTCAATATCAAGAAACGTTTGGATAATTACTATCGTTTCTTATGGGTTCAGAAAGAGACATTGGATAGTTATGCCGGTACTGGGAGGGACGTTATTAATATGAATTCACAAGTTACACCTGATTATTTGGCACAACATCCAAAGTGGGAAAATATATTGATAAAATGAATTGATAAAACTTACATAAAAGATAAGATATAGATATTTCTATCAACCGACATGTCAACATCATATTTCGCTTTTTTGAAACCAAACAGTCTTCCGATTGATCGGAATAATAGGAATCAGATACTTGAAATGAATGATAATATAGTATACATATTACCGACAGTACACTTATCTTATCATAGTTCACAAGGTCTCTTTGAATCAGATTTAATTGAGTGGTCAAAACAGTTTTGTTCAAAAGACAAGATTTTTATTGATATTGGTGCACATACGGGTACATATGCATTATCTTTAGCAGATTTTTGTCAACATGTTTACGCATTTGAGCCTCAAAAAGATACATACTATGCTCTATGTGGTGGTGTAGCATTATCAAACAAAAAGAATGTCACATGTCATCAAATGGGTTTGGGGTCTCCGGAGCAAATTGGTGTCAATAGATTAAAAATTGTTCATTCTTCAGGCGGGGGATCATCACTCCATGCGACGACCGGAATTATTGGAGAAGAGGATGTGATGATTCAAACATTAGATCAGTTCAATTTGGATAATGTTGGGTTTATCAAAATGGATGTTGAAGAAAATGAATACTATGTTTTGAAGGGTGCTACAGAGACACTGAAGAGGTGTGGTTATCCAAGAATACTTTTCGAGTCAAATGATGATAACAAGCAATTGTTTGAATTTATAGAGAATTTGGGTGAGTACAAGATTGTTAAAATCAATGGTTATAGTAATATGTATCTCGCGAGTCATTAAATTAATTATGTTAATCGATATTATCGAAAAATTGAAAAAAGCTACTTAAAGCTGTTTTAACATTACTAATTAGGTATCTCTTATAATGCAGACTCTTAACGATAAAGGAGCCGTCGCGTGGAAATCAACTGGTGATCCATTTTTAGATTTATTTGCGAACAATAATCTGACTGTTGATAGCTGCTTGACTGCAGCTAATTATCAGACATTGATAATGACAATTAATAAGGCATTATCGGCAAATGTTGAACTGTTTTTGAAATTAATGAAGTATACAAGATCAATTGATGACGGGAAAGGTGCTAAACTGATGTACTATCTGATGATATCGATTCTTCGTCATCATTTATTGCCAGCGAACGAGTCTACGTATCTGAATATTCTTGACTGGTCTCATGAATGTAATAAAGATCTATTGCATCTTGGACACATTAATTACAAATTTTCACATCGGAAACGACAAACAGTACCGGAAGTCAAACTGTACGCGAAGTATTTGAGACAACTACTTGAGAATATTTTACAAGATCAGACGAAACTACCTTCGGGTAGTTTGTTAACCCTTAAGTACATCAACACGGGTCATTTCCGCCGTCTTAGCCAGTTCATTTGGGATCAAGTTGGTGTGTTTGATTTGAGTATATATCATCCAACAACAGATAATGGAAAATATATTCATCAGCTATTGCTGAAGACATCAGGTAGTGTCACTAATAAAGTAGCTCGGTTGATTAAAACCAGATATCATGAAGACCTTAATTTGTTGGATAAATTGTTCCAGGGATCTTTCCCTGATGGCTCCAAAATTGAGCATCATTCTTCTGTTGAGAGTGAGCGAGTAGCTGAATTGCTCGGGAAATGTGCTGCGAAATGTGGTGAAAAAACCAGATTAACTATAAAAAAATACCAGAAAGATGGAGTGACTGATACTCTTCATCAGGTATTAATTGATGGTTTTCTTGAACATCAACGGAGGATCAAGGAGAAAAAACTTAGAGTCAAAGTTCACGGACTTGATTTAGCTGATAAATGTATGGAGTATTTCACTAATTCTGACACAGATGATGTGATATTGGAAGCACAATTAGTCGAAATAGCCGCGAAATTACGTAATGAGTTAACAATGATTGGTGGTGCTAAACAAGTGAGAAAAATCGGTCAGAAACTTAATTTAATTGTCGATCAATCAGGATCGATGGATGGTAAACCACTAAACGCAGCCCTCTTCCAAGCATTGATGTTTTGGGAGGTTTTTAAGGTAAAAAAAGTGTACTTTTTCGCAGATAGTGTTAGAGTACTAGATTTACCGGAAGTTAATGGGATGTGTTCCAAGATTAAACATCTATATACACATAGTACAGGAACCACGAATTTGCAATCGGTTTTTGATCATTTAGTGGCTAATGGGGATTCTGCTGAAGTTAAGATGAACTTAATCCTAACTGATGGGGATTGTGATCCTAATTATCATGTGAATAATCCATTCCAGACAGCACTGGTACATTTCTCAAAACATATGTATTGCGTTTTCAATTTGAAGGAGGAATCACTTTCATTCCCATATTTAGATACTGATCCTCGAGTATGTTATATTAGCGGTCATAACCCGTCAGTAATTAACAGTGTTATTAAATCATTGGCCGTAGCCATCAAGAATGGTGTTCAAATTAATCCTACTATGATTCTTAGTGAGTCATTGAGTAAATTTGACACATCTTCACTGGGTGTTAATTTAACTGTTACTGACGATACTACAATTAATCCACAGTTCTATCAGGAATTGAGTGTTTCAATGAATAGAAATGTTCCAAAAAAGTCAGTACCCAAACCAAATGTTGCTGAGTGGAAGTCACCAACATGTATCTCAGAATCAACTGATTCTGATTCTGATTCTGATTAAATCAGAATTAATATTAGAACTCTGACCAGAGTTCATACAGCTTTACAAAATGGTTCTTGAGAGTTCTGACAAGGGTTCTAACAGCATTTCATATTTATGCAACAGCGCAAATTTTCCTTAGAATTCTGACAAGGGTTCTAACAGCATTTCAATATTTGCTCAGTATTGTGCAAAATCATTTCAAAACCCTGATAAGGGTTTGTTCAGCATTTCATATTTACGCAAGATGCGCAAAATACCTTAGAACTCTTGCCAGAGTTCTAACAACATTCCAATCTATTGGTATTTTGGATCCTTACCAGGATCCTTACCAGGATCCTGGTAAGGATCCAAACGGCATTAATATATGTTGATCTCTTAGATTTCTGTCAAGGAATCATTCAGCATATCAACTGAATATATGGCACTAAGATTCCTGTCAAGGAATCACCCAGCATATCAACTGAATATAACGCACTAAGATTCCCGTCAAGGAATCTTCCAGCATATCAACCCAATATAATGCACTAAGATTTCTGTCAAGGAATCATTTAGCATATCAACCCAATATAATGCACTAAGCTTCCTGTCAAGGAATCATTCAGCATATCAACCCAATATAATGCACTAAGCTTCCTGTCAAGGAATCATCCAGCATATCAACCCAATATAATGCACTAAGCTTCCTGTCAAGGAATCATCCAGCATATCAACCCAATATAATGCACTAAGCTTCCTGTCAAGGAATCATCCAGCATATCAACCCAATATAATGCACTAAGCTTCCTGTCAAGGAATCATCCAGCATATCAACCCAATATAATGCACTAAGCTTCCTGTCAAGGAATCATCCAGCATATCAACCCAATATAATGCACTAAGATTTCTGTCAAGGAATCATCCAGCATATCAACCCAATATGATGCACTAAGCTTCCTGTCAAGGAATCATCCAGCATATCAACCCAATATAATGCACTAAGATTTCTGTCAAGGAATCATCCAGCATATCAACCCAATATGATGCACTAAGCTTCCTGTCAAGGAATCATCCAGCATATCAACCCAATATAATGCACTAAGATTTCTGTCAAGGAATCATCCAGCATATCAACCCAATATGATGCACTAAGCTTCCTGTCAAGGAATCATCCATCATATCAATCCATTATAATGCACTAAGATTTCTGTCAAGGAATCATCCAGCATATCAATCTATAAAGAGTCCCGTGTGCATATTCCCATAGACTAGATACTTATATTAGTTCTGTCGATGGTTGTCTACTTACCTAATTGACCTTTATAGAGCTGAGGTTAATAGGTATTTGAGATTTCTGTGAAGGGATCTTCCGGCTTTCCAACTCAAAGGGCTTTAAGTATTCTGTTAAGAATATATACAGCATGTAAATCCATTGAGGATGAGTGAAGTTGGTGTGTTATTTATTAAAAATGATCAATATGATCCATAAGTTTTTATGAATCATAATTTTAACTTTGTGTAGTTGACTCAAATTTGACATTTTCTATCAGTTGTTGGCAATCTTTGATAAACCCCGGAGAGATCAGAACCGCAAGTGTACCCATACTTGACAGTATTAATCGTGTCGTTTCGTGAGTTTGAGTCATTTGACAATACGGATTAATTAGGATCCAAAATTTGTAAAAATCGCCCAGAACCATTAATTGCATGGAAACTTTTTCAGAATTTTCTCCAAATAAGTGGGCAACTGAAGCAAATGGTATTTGATTTAAACCAGGTGACCTGAGTAATTCCCAAGGAATTTTGGATAACAAGCCGAAAAACTCCATTGGCGAGAGATTATTATTAATATGAATGTAAAAGAAACCCAGATTGTACAGAGAGTTATCCTTTTCAAATGCACATAAATCGGCGAATTCTGATTCTTTGAACTGTTTTAAAACATCAGGGGTTTCAATTATATCTGTCCAAATCTGGACGAAATTTGCCAGATTTTCAATATCTTGTTTTTGGATAGATACATCATCACTTTCGTGAGTGATGATTACTTTTGATCGGGTTGTTATGTGTGATTTTATTTGTACATTATTGGTGTTTTCCAATAAATCGTCACAAAATTTTGTGATGTAATCAATTCCGTCCATTTGAATAATAATTGATGATATAATATCAAATAGACCCAATCAAATTTTATGTGCAGTCGTGAATTTTAATGGAAATATACTCGATTTTTGTTATGAATGTCAAGACACATTTTCAGAAATATGGACAAATTGAATGTCATATTAGCTTCAGTATTGTCCAACAGATATGTCCAACTGAGAGTCCAACAGAGATGTCCAACAGAGATGTCCAACAGAGAGTCCAACAGAGAGTCCAACAGAGAGTCCAACAGAGATGTCCAACAGAGATGTCCAACAGAGATGTCCAACAGAGATGTCCAACAGAGATGTCCAACAGAGATGTCCAACAGAGATGTCCAACAGAGATGTCCAACAGAGATGTCCAACAGAGATGTCCAACAGAGATGTCCAACAGAGATGTCCAACAGAGATGTCCAACAGAGATGTACAACAGAGATGTACAACAGAGATGTCCAACAGAGAGTCCAACAGAGAGTCCAACAGAGAGTCCAACAGATATGTCATGTAGTCTTTCACAGACCCCTTGGATAACGAGATAAAATCAAAACTGTGTCCAATTTATGTTAATTTTATTAATTCACTGGATTAATAAAATCGAGTTTATCACTTTTTGATTTGTTACTTCTTTGATTGAATTCAGTCATTTAAAGATACATCATCAGATCCCCCCACAGGTTGTTGGGTATCATTCGATGTATTTGATTGCACTAATTTAACAATTGTATAACGAGTTTTATATAACTTTGTTCCACCGAAATTTCCTTGATATTCGCTTGCTCTGCTGAGCCGGTATCCATAATATTTTAATAATTGCTTGAGTAAGTTCAATAATGGTTTTTTGTCTTTGTCGAGATAATAATAATCCAACAGAGATCTTATTTCATCAGCGCTGAAAAATGTTCTCAATGCTTTACGATATTTGTCAAATCTTTCAATTAGAGTGCTTGATTGTAAATCATCAAAATTAATGATAGTTGTCGTATTTCTAAAATCATCAATACCCAGCTCGTTTTTGAACATAAGATTTACCAGTTCATTTTTTCTATCTTCTAGCCACTTGTCACTATCGAACAATTCGCCCATTTTATAAAATATGTGGACACAATTTAAATTGGGAAATTAGATGAAAATGAATTCTGTAGTATCATCAAGCTAATTATAATTTGTATGTTTCAACAATATTACCTTGAGGTGCTCTGAATTTATCGAAGATGTGATCTGTAAACATTTGTTTTGGTGTGGGAATACTATTAATAAATTTAGGATTTTGAGAATCAACAATTCTGCCAGAATCAATGGCTGGTTCAGTAACTCTATCATTACCGAGATATTCAGCTGGAATACAACGCTCTATGAAATTTATTATATCTTGTGTTAAATTTTTGGCCATATATGTATGTAAATAATTGAACAAAACTTGTGTGTCGTATGATGTGGTAAAATTAGGATATACACCAACGTATTTATATTCTCTTTCCTCAACGGGATAATTTCGGAAATCCGGCGACCATGTGAGTCCGAAATCCCATAGTTTGGCAATAATACCAGATGCTGGTACAAAATAATGTTCATCATCAATTACATATTCATAGTAATGATCAGGTTGTTGTTCTGATCTGAATCGAAGGAGGATATTATCAGGTTTTAGATCATTATGCATAATGTGGGAACGATGTAGACACTCAAGTGTATAGATAACTTGGAATAATATTATAATCACATTTTCATCATGTCCAAGATTTGATTGTGAACTAGCCAGAATATCCGGTCTATTATCTATATAGTCCTGGAAACTGGTGTATGTTTGACCGTCAATTGTATTAACAATTGATTCAACACAAATGTATTCTATTCCATGTTGAGGTAAATTTGAAGGGTTTTCTCTGAAATTATCAAAAAACATGACGATATGTGGACACTTATTTGTTAAATTGAATTTTTGCGTCAAAAATCGTAAGACATTTACTTCGATTGCGATTGGGTGAGTATCGTCCAGATCGGGAGGATATCCATTAAAATTTTCATTCTCGTAACTGATTTTTTTTGTTATCATACATTTTTGACATGTGTCGTCCAAACATCCAAAAATGATACCGGTATTATATTTACCTTCATTTTTGATATCTTCCGTACAAAATGATGTTTGCATCAGTTGTGTTTGATTTGGATGATTTGATACATAATGATGTACCATTTGATACATCAGTTGACGATATGACAAAAGTTCATATAATACATCAGATTTGTTGTTGCTAACGAATTGGTCAAATTCATTTTGTATTCGCTTAGTGTTGCTCTGATATTTTTCTTTGGCTTGGTGTGTTTGTTGATGGGGTGGTTGAGGTTGTTGAAGGGGGTGAAGTGGTGGTTGTTGAAGAGGAGGTTGTTGAAGAGGAGGTTGTTGAAGGGGGTGAAGTGGTGGTTGTTGATGTGGAGGTTGTTGATGGGGAGGTTGTTGAAGAGGAGGTTGTTGATGGGGGTGAAGTGGTGGTTGTTGAAGAGGAGGTGGTTGATGTGGTTGTTGACGTGGTTGTTGATGTGGAGGTTGTTGAAGGGGGTGAAGAGGAGGTTGTTGAAGAGGAGGTTGTTGAAGGGGTTGAAGGGGTGGTTGAGGTTGTTG
>Ga0209450_10000410_pt1 | contig 22185 bp, 15 predicted proteins | sample FrelakmetLWP11LW_FD_187149 | JGI IMG/M metagenome (GOLD analysis project Ga0209450, IMG submission 187149) | Freshwater lake sediment microbial communities from the University of Notre Dame, USA, for methane emissions studies - LWP11 LW (SPAdes)... | ecosystem: Environmental > Aquatic >...
ATCGCTCAAAAGGGAGTCTAATATGACCTATTTCCGCTCTTTGCTCCCCTCTCACTCTCCTCCAGAAATCGATCCAAAAGACGAACTCCGGCAGTGGCAAGAAAGATCTCTCCATTTCCTGTTAATCGGTTTATTTTCCATCTCCACAATAATTGCATTTCTCTTAATTGGTTCATCTACGAAATCAAACGATTGGACATATCTTTACGGATTCGCATTTCTAGCTGCATCTTCATTAACGTTATTTTTCTTACGAGGGATAAATTACCGGATTCGGTCAATTGCTTTATTGTCAGTTTTTTATATCTTTTCGACGATTATGTTTATCCTTAATGGCTGGGGTGGTGTCGCACTATTGTTGCTCCTTTCCTTCTCCTATCTCGCAACACTTTTTCTCTATCAGAAACCCTCCCGAGTTGGAATCGGGTTAAGTATTGGAACCCTGTTATTCTGGGCAGTCCTTCGCAGTTCAAATTTAGTTCCAGGGATAGATCAGTCTTCAAGCGTTTTAAATGTGATTATTGATGTAGTCCTGGTTTTGTTTATCGGTGTTGTTGGCAATTTTGCTATTTCCACCTTAAAGAAAAAATTCATTGATGAACATGGAAAGCATCAGTTAGCCCAAACAAAAATCGAAGATTTAACTAGTGAAATCGATAATCAAAGGCAATCTCTTGAAAAACGTGTTTTTCAACTTCGAACAGCCTCTGAAATCACGCAAACAACATCATCCATTTTTGATCAACAAACATTGATTCAAAAAGTTGCTGATCTTATTAGGGATCGATTTGACCTATATTATGTCGGCATCTTTCTTGTGGATGAAGCTAAAGAATACGCAGTCTTGAAATACGGTACCGGTGATGCAGGTCGTAGGATGATGGCATCAAAACATAAACTGGCAGTAGGTGGATATTCAATGATTGGATGGGCAACCCAAACAAGGAAATCCAGAATTGCTCTTGATGTCGGAGAAGAAGCTGTCCACTTTGACAACCCATTGCTTCCGGAAACTCGCTCCGAATTAGCCTTGCCTATTGTGAGTGTCAATAACGTCCTTGGTGCTATGTCAGTTCAATCCAAACAAGTAAGTGCTTTTGACGAAAATGATTTGATAATTTTACAAAGTGTCGCGGATAGCATGGCAATTTCACTCGAAAACGCAGCCTCATTCCAAAAGAATCAAAAAGCCCTTGAAGATATTCGTGTTTTGAACCGAGCGTATATTAAGCAAGCATGGTGGGATCCTCTTGAAGTAGACCAGAATTTAAAATTTGATTTTGAAAACCCCCAGGCTCTAGAGATTCCTGAAAATCTCAATTTTATCGAGATTCCATTACTTCTGCGTGATGAGATTATTGGGAAAATCAATCTTGAGGTAGATAGTTCTGCAATGTCGCTCGAAACAAAAGAATTTCTGGACACGATCTCTGTTCAAACAACAGTCGCCCTGGAGAATGCACGCCTAATTGAAGAATCACATATGGCTGTTTTACAAGAACAACAGCTAAATGCACTGACCGCCCAGTTCTCAAGAGCGGCGTCAATAGAGGAAATTCTTAAGACCGCAGTGATTGAATTAGGTAAACTGCCCATGGTCCACGAAGCTTCCATTGCGCTCGTCCCACCTGAAGATGTGAAGACACAGGATTCTAGATCGATGATTGAAAAGGAGGGCAAATGAGCTCCGTAGTTTCCACCCCTGAGAAGGTTGCCTCCTCAAGAAATTTCCTTCAGAATCTTCCTGATGATTTTAAGACTACCCTTTTGCAGAATTATCTGAGTGGTTCGATTATTCTTGGGACTGTAGTTTTCTTTATCAACCTTTATATGGCACTTCAAAAAAAGGATTTGCTTTTAGGAGTCTTAACAGCTCTCCTTTTCCTGGTGTTATTTATAATTACCTTTACCAAATCCATTCGTTTTATTATTCGGAGCATTTTATTATCAATACTCTATATTTCTGTCGGAGTAATAAGTATCATCTCAACGGGCATCAATGCAAATGCAGTTCTGTATTTTTTCGTTTCCATATTACTCCTCGGAGTTCTTGTTTCTGGTCCCTGGTGGATTGTTAGTTTAATTGTCGAAGGGTTATTGATATCAGTTATTGGCCTTTTTAGCCAAATCGGAATTATCAAACTAAATAGCTTTTTTAGCTCAACGAATTCGCTTCTTAATTGGTTTACTACTATCACGATAACGTTCTTTATTGCATTTGTGATCGTCGCACCTCTTGTCCAATATCTACGAAAGCTACAAGATCAAAACATTGAAATCGATAAAAAATCAGATGAGTTCTTCGATACAAATCGCGCATTATCAGAAAAAGTTGATACTCTCGAGAGTGAGTCAGATAAGCAAAGATCCAAGCTGATTGCGGTAAGGCAAATTACTCGAGATATTTCACAGCAAACTAATCTACAAAAGATGCTCACTGATGCTGCTGACCTTATTTGTAATCAATTTGGATTTACGTATGCCGCAATTTTCCTGGCCGATGAGCGCAATGAATTTGCAGATCTTGTGGCTGGAAGTGGACAAGTCGGTAAACAAATGATTGAACAAGGTCATAAATTGAGAGTTCGAGAAGAGGGAATTGTTGGTTATGTTGTTGCGCGTGGTGAGACACGCCTTGCGTTGGATGTTGGTGTTGATTCTGTGCATAAACTTAATCCGCTTCTACCTGACACAAGGTCTGAAATTGGCATTCCGTTAAAAACAGCAAACAAAGTGCTTGGTGCCCTTGATATTCAATCAGATAGGGATAGTGCTTTTTCTCAAGATGATGTTGACCTTCTTCAATCATTGGCTGATCAATTATCCGTCATGATCGCCAAGACTCGTCAAATAGAATCATTAGAATCACAAGTTCATGATCTACAGTCAAGTATTGGAGACAATGTAAGAGGCGTCTGGTATTCTCATCTCCAGGGTTCGAGGAGGAATCTTGCTTTCAAATATTCTGAAAATCTTCTGTCAGACGGTAATTCTGTTCCTTTACTCGAGTCGAATAATTCGAATGACAAATCCTCTTCAATTGAAACTGTGGATGAGGAATCGATCCTCACTGTTCCTATTAAATTGCGTGATCAAATATTAGGCGTAATCCAACTCAGATATAGAGGCAAAAAAATCCCTCCGAGGTTGGTCAACCTAGTCAGCACTGCCACCGACCGTCTGTCTGTGGCCATCGAAAATGCTCGCCTTCTCGAAACGATCCAGGAAAGAGCTGAGCGTGAACATAAAGTTGGAGAAATTTCATCTAAAGTTCGATCTGCTCAAACAGTTGAATCAATTCTTCAAACTGCCGTGACTGAACTTGGTAAATCATTGGGTATTAACGAAGTCAGTATTCAATTAAAAACAACTGCAAACACTGAGCAAGAATAGCCAGTGGAGGAATAATGTTAAATCCACAAACAAATGAGATAACAAACGATCATCAAAATCGTAAAAGATTGGTAATCAATCCTCGGTTATTCCTCAATATTCTTATTGGAATTATTACTCTCATATCAATTGTTCTAATTACTGTTTCAGTTTATACAAGCCGTTCAAATATATTAATACTTGCATTTGCATTTTCAATATCAACCATTATTGGCATACTTGCAGTAACAAAATTCTGGCCTGCACCTGAATCTACAAAACTTCTCATATTTTCTTTGCTTCTGGAAATCACAATTGCGCTAACTTCCGCTATTCTTCCTGTGTATTCTGGTTTCCCTTATGCAATCCTGGCAATTACGATCGCTTTTTCTATTACATCCATTTTCCCAACTTCAGCAAATACAGATTGGGTTATCTGGACCGGACTTTTGGGTGTCTTAGGTTCGATTCTATTAAGTATTCTTGCCCCATTTCAACAAATAATCGATCCCAATGTTCAATATGTAGTGTTTGGGTTTGCCGGTATTCTCCTTGTAGGTTTAATTATCCTTTTCGCAACGAGAAAAATCGTTCTCAGCTTACGCGTTAAATTAATTCTTGGAGCTCTTGCGTTGTCACTTATTCCAATTACAGCGCTCGCTTTGATTAATTCCCAATATTTGCGTACATCAATTCAGCAACAAGCAAACGACTCCTTACAAGTGGCTGCCAACCAAACCATATCAGCGGTTGATAGTTTTATTCAGCAGAATCTAGAGTCCATTGCAAATGAAGCGAGCCTTACTTCGGTTATTGATTATCTTTCACTTGATCCTCAGCAAAGAACTGGGTCTACAGAAGAAGGCCAAGTATTTGTAGCCTTCAGATCGCTACAATCTAAACAAAAAGTCTACCTTCCATCTTATGCAATATTAAATTTTATTGGTACTAACCTTCTGGATACTAATGCAACCAATATTGGCTCTTCAGAAAGATCTACCTCATACTTCAGGCAATCGGCTAATACTGGCACTACTTATGCTTCATCTGTGGAGTTTATACCTGCTACCCGAGAGGCATACATAAACTTCATCTCTCCAGTTGTAGACCAATCTAAACAGGTAATTGGCTATCTACGTGTTCGGTATGATGCCCGTATTTTTCAGACCATTCTTGAATCATATGTAGGGCTTATTGGTGATCGTTCATACCCAATTCTTATTGATAATAATGGTTTACGCTTGGCAGATGGCTCCGCCCCCAACTTGATTTATCGTACCGTAAACCAGTTGCCGACCAATACATTTGAAGAACTGCTTCAAGCGAACCTTCTTCCTTCTTACCTTCCTCAATCGCTACTTCATGCAACCCAGGATGATATTGCGAATGTTGCATTTTCATTGAGAACTTCAGATTTTTTCACAACATCAACTAATGTTGGCAATACTCAAATTTCTCAACTAGGTGTTATCAAGCGCGTTCAAACCGAACCATGGCAAGTTGTTTTCCTCCAAGACCAATCAACATTAACTCAATCTATCAACAATCAAAATCGTTTGTCTGCCATTATCTCAACACTAATTGCGGCATTGGTGGCTATTTTCATTACGGTTGTTGCTAACTCATTTTCTCGCCCAATTTTGGAGTTGACCAGTGCTGCTGAAAAAATTTCTAAAGGCGAATTTGGTGTTCAGTCTCCAGTTACCTCCAGAGATGAAATTGGCATCTTAAGTAAATCATTTAATTCAATGACTCGCCAATTGAAGGAGTTTATTGATACCTTGGAAAATCGTGTTCAGGAACGTACTCGTCAATTGGCACTTCAAAATGAGACTCTTCAATTTCGTTCCAGGCAGCTTCAAACCGTTTCTGATGTTGCTCGTGGTATTGTGTCAACCCGTGAAATTGAAACCTTGCTTTCAACAGTAACAACCCTTATCAGTGATCGGTTTAATTTCTATCACGTAGGTATTTTCCTAAACGACTCTACTGATGAATATGCTGTTTTGCGAGCTGCTAACTCAGCTGGCGGCCGCAAAATGTTAGCCAGGCAGCATAAATTGCAGGTCGGACAGACTGGTATTGTAGGCTATGTTACTGGTGAAGGAAAACCTCGTATTGCTACAGACGTTGGTCAAGATGCGGTTTTCTTCAATAACCCCGACCTTCCGGAAACAAAATCAGAAATGGCTTTACCACTTAAAGTTGGTGACAATACGATTGGTGCCCTTGATGTGCAATCTATTGAATCAAACGCGTTTTCAAATGAAGATATTGAATTGTTTTCAACCCTGGCAGACCAGGTGGCGATCGCCATTAATAATAACCAACTTTTTGAAGAAACCACCCGGGCACTTTCAGAATCTGAGCGGGTACATCGTCAATACCTTAATCAGGAATGGACGAGGCAGTCAACCGAGGGTAATGTAACTAGTATTCGCTACACGAATGATAGTCTTGAAGTTTTTTCAGAGGACTTACCTGAAGTAAAAATGGTTTTGGAGACTGCCAGACCAGTGTTTAAATCTCAAAAAGACACCCTGGTTGAAGATCGATATAACTCAACGCTCACAGTACCAATTTTATTGTACGGAGAATCGATTGGTGTTATCCATTTACAAGAATCAGCGGAAAAACCCTTCACTTGGAGTCAAAACGACCTTCTAACCGTTCAAGAAGTTGCAAATCAGGTTTCTCAATCAGTTGAAAATGCTCGCCTTTTTGAAGATACCATCCGTCGTGCTGATCGTGAAAGAAAAGTACTTGAAATTACCAGTAAGATTCGTTCAACAAACGATCCACAACAAATGCTTCAAATCACACTTGAGGAACTTAAGAGAAGTCTTGGTGCAAGTAAAGCCCAGATCGTATTCAATGTTGGTGGCATGCAAGACAAAATCGCCAATCAAGAAAATGAAACTGACACCGAAAAAGATAATAATCCGCATGAAAACGAAAATCCTGAGGTGTAGATGAGCTACGTTATCTCAATAGCAAATGAAAAAGGTGGCGTCGCGAAAACAACCACTACCCTCTCCATGGGAGGCGCATTAGTAGAAATGGGTAAGAGGGTGCTCCTTGTTGACCTCGATCCCCAGGCTAACCTGACCATGTCGCTTGGTATTGAATCAGATCAAAAAGTCCTTTCACTTGTCAATTTGTTCCTGGAAAAGAAACAGGCTGAGCAGGCAATTCTCCCGACAAAAGTCAATAATTTATTCATATTTCCTTCTAATTCCGACATACGGATGGCCGAACGATTACTTCCTATGCAATCCAATTACCATTTACTATTGATTAATTTACTTACTTCTTTAAAACACTATTACGATTTTATTCTTTTGGATTGTCCTCCATTTTTAGGGGCTATTACACTTAATGCATTATTTGCTTCAAACTTATTGATCCTTCCAACCCAGGCTGAATACTATTCAGTTTTTGCCTTAAAAAATATGATGGCAATGGTTCGCCAGGTTAGATCACTGGGTAATCCAAGCCTACGATATCGCCTTCTGTTAACTATGTTCGACAAACGTAATGGGATCCATCGAAGTCTTGCTGAACATTTAAGGGCTTCGTTTACCACAGGGGTACTGGATACTGTAATTGAAATTGATACTCGCCTAAGGGAAAGCCCACTTACAGGGTTACCTATTGTTTATCATGCCGCTAAGAGCCGTGGAGCACTTCAATATCGATTCCTGGCGCAGGAGATTTTTAATTATGCCAAAGCCTGATTTCAACGATAAATTTAATAAACTTTTCTCTGGGATTCAGGATGAAACTGAATCATTAAATTCCATTGATCTCAATCAGATCACACTGAGCTTTTCATGGGAATGCGATACGAATGGACTTTACACCCATTGTTCACCTGAGAGCACAGACATATTGGGCTACTCTCCTGAAGACATCATTGGCAATCCACTCCTTTCTCTTGGGTTAAATGTCACAGATCAGTCAAAACTCCGTACTGCTCTTCAATCCGAAGTTTTTCCGTGTGATGTTGAGTTAGAGCTCAATACTAAAAGCAACGTGCCTGTTAAAACCCGATGGAATCTTTTTCAACAAAAAGACGAAATTGGAAAATTGATTGGATATCGGGGAATTGTTCTTTTTCTAGAAGATCTGTCAAAACTTGAGAAGAAAGTTGATAAAAAAGAACCAAAAATTGAAAATACTGAGTACACCGACGAAACAATTGCTGAACTAAATGAAAATCAGTCTATGCTTGGAATTCAAACTGGTAAACTTCCTGAAATTGACGAGTTAAATACAGAGTCGAAAGACATTGATTCTCAAATAGTAAAAACCGTCAGTAAAAAACGGGAAGTAAAACCAAAATCTGTCCGAAGACCTCAAATTGTTACGTCTCCATTAAAAACGATCCAAACCGCTCCTCTACGTCCTATTTTCTCATCAATACCATCAGCACCTGCCACCGAAATTCAAGGTTTGGAAGATAATTTTGCAGGAATTTCCTATTCAGATGATGTATTTAAGCCATCTGGTTCTGTCTGGTCAAAGCAATCTGAATTAAGTCTTTTAAATAACGAAACTATTTCGCAGGCAGGTGACGGTGAAAACCCGGCTGTGATTGTAACACCTCTGCGTCTGCGCGATCAACAATCTGCAGTAATAGAAATACTTGACACATCTGGAACTCGAAAATGGACTAAGGAAGACAGGTTGTTGATTCAGGAAATCTCGACCCAGCTCGGCCTTGCACTCGAAAATGCACAATTATATTCAACGATTCAAAAAGAACTTCATGAAAGAGTAAAAGCGGAAGAAGAGACCTTGCGGCGCAATAAAGACCTGGCAATTTTGAACCAAATTGGCCAAAGGCTTACAAAACTTGTCGGACAAGAGGAAATCTTCGACATTATTTCCACAATGTCGCAAGAAGTTCTGAATCAAAATAATTTGCTTGTTTCATTAGCAGATGTTGAAAATAAAACATTTTTGTTCCCGGTTTGTCTTGTCGATGGAGAAAAACAAGACTTGCTTCCCCGTAAGTTTAATGTTGGATATCAGGAAAAAATGCTTGAAGATAAAAAACCACTCCTGATTAATGCCGATTTAAATGAGAAAATTAAAGATCCCACTTTTGATCATCCAAAAAACAAACCACTCTCTATGCTTTCAGTTCCCCTACTAACTGCAGATAAAGCAATCGGTGTCATCTCAATATATGATTTTTCAAAAGAGGATGCATTTACTCAGGTTCAAATAGAACTGTTGTCAACGATTGCTTCACAGGCAGCAACAGCCCTTGAAAACACTAACTTGTTTACTGAAATTCGAGATTCACTGGCAATTATTGAGGATAGGGAGCGTTATCAGGTTAATGTAACTAATGCTGCTGCAGAATTGAATGAAAAAGGATCTTCACAACTTGACTTCTTATTGGGTTCGCTCTCCATTGCAGCCAAAGCAGATTATGCATTTTATGCGCCAGCATTGGATAACACCAAATCCGGCCTCACCTGGACGCCAAAAGCCTTTATTTCACAAATCCCAAATGTAGCTGAAAAATCAGCAATGCCCCTTAATGATTTTCCAAACTGGGTTTCAATTCTAAACACCAAAAACCAGTTAAGTATTACCCAATCACAATGTCAGGAACCAGAAAAAACCTACCTGATAGACAATAGTATTAAATCAATACTACTCTTTCCAATCCGGCTTGAGAACCAACCTTTAGGAATTATTGGATTGGAAAACCGATCAGAGGAAATAGGTTGGAAACCTGAGCAAATTGAAATTCTTAGTATCGCTACTGACGCCTTTACTAACACACTAATTCGCGAAAACTTGATCGCTAGGATCCAGGATTCACTCAATGAATCTGAAAGCCTATATGCAGCCTCGCATAACCTTGCGCTGGCAGAAGAAATGCAGGGAATGCTTGCAGCAATTATTGAAGGTGTCAATATACCAGCTATAAACCGCGGTGTCCTAGTTCTTTTTGAATATGATGATCAGAACCAAATATCTCGAATGTCAGTTGATGCAAATTATTATTCAGGAAAAGGCACCCCACCCCCAGCGCGTGGTACCGAATATTTAGTGTCACTCTATAAACCACTCTTTATTACAGAAAACCCCGTTTTTTATGATGATCTACTCGAGGTTCAATTAGAGAAATCGTTAGCAGATATACTAACCAGGCAAAATATTCGCTCTATGGCCATTTTACCATTATGGTCTGGAAATAAACAGCTTGGAGTCACTCTGCTGCAAACCTCGCAAAAACATACTTTTACCCCACAGGAAATTCGAAATTATCCACCTCTTTCAGGGCAACTGTCAACATCAATTCAGAACCTCCTTCTTTTCGAGGAAACTCAGTCGGCCCTTTCAGAAACCGAACTCCTTTACAAGATTTCAAGTGGTATTTCGAAATCAAAAAGTATGGAGGAGTTGATCAGGCTTGTTGGTCAAAATGTTCTTCCTCAAGCCTCTGATACTTTGTGGCTTTGCACAAGTGCATTCAATCCCCAAACAAAAAACTTTGATACTGAGATTTTAGGTTCCTACTCAGCAGGTGGTGAGTATCAGGAATTTGGAATAATACTTGATCCAGCGGTTATCTCATTTGTTGATTTTAAAAATGCTGAACCAAAAGTTTTTACTGACATTTCGAAATCCGATCTTCCCTTAAATACTCAGGGAATCTTTAAGAATTTGTCAATTACCTCAGGTGCCGTATTCCCCCTCCAAACAGGCGGTAATCCAGTTGGTCTATTAATTGCCAGCTCAAAACGTACAGGTGAAATATCTCCAGATGATATTCACACTCTCCAAATCGTTACAAACAGTATCGCGGTAGCAATCGAAAGGCAACGGCTATTGTTCGAAGCCCAAAGGCGTGCCATTGAACTTCAAACAGCTGCTGAAATTGCCCGAGACACTACCAGTACATTGTCATTAGAAATTCTATTAAATCGTATCGTGAATTTGGTACAAGAACGATTTAGCCTGTATCACGTTTCTATCTATTTATTGGATGATACTAATGAATATGCGATCATTCAGGAGTCCACAGGAAGCGCCGGTCAGGAACTTAAAAGGCGGAATTATCGTCTTGGGGTTGGCTCAAAATCAGTTATTGGAAATTGCACATCATCAGGTGAGACGGTAGTCGTAAATGACACCGCCCATAATGAAATTTATTTTCCTAACCCTTTATTGCCGGATACTCAAGCAGAACTAGGTTTGCCATTAAAAATTAGTGGGAAGGTCATTGGAGCACTCGATCTTCAAGCCAGGGAACCTAATGCATTTACAGATGAACAGATTTCTATTCTCCAAATCCTTTCGGACCAAATTTCTGTAGCTATTGATAATGCTAAGGCATATGCTGTATCCCAGGAAGCGGTTGAGGAAATGCGCGAATTGGAACGTGTCAAGAACCAATTCCTGGCTAATATGAGCCATGAATTACGCACCCCATTGAACTCCGTCATCGGATTCTCCCGTGTTATTCTCAAAGGTATCGATGGTCCGATCAATGATGTACAACAACAAGATATAACAGCCATCTATAACTCTGGTATGCATCTTTTGAATATGATCAATGAAATCCTTGACCTTTCTAAAATCGATGCTGGCAAAATGGAACTTCAAATTGAAGAAGTCAATCTCTCAGACATCATTAACTCCGCCATTACAAATACTTCCGGGTTAGTAAAAGAAAAACCGATTGAACTAATTCAAAAAGTTCCAGCGAACCTGCCAAGCGTAAAAGCAGATGAGATTCGTATAAGCCAGGTTTTGATTAATCTCATTTCCAATGCAGTTAAATTCACAGAAAAAGGAAATATTACAGTCGAAGCGTCAGTTTCTAAATCCCCCGAAAACCAATCAGAAATGCTCATAACCGTCACGGATACCGGAATTGGTATTGCCCCTGAAGACCAGGTTAAGCTATTCCAACGTTTTTCTCAGGTTGATGATTCACCTACCCGCAAAACCGGCGGGACAGGACTTGGGCTTTCAATCTGCCGATCGTTAATTGAATTACATGGTGGCCGGATTGGTCTTCAACGCAGCGAGGTTGGCAAAGGCAGTCTGTTCTATTTTACCCTTCCAATGCCAGACTATATTCCTGCTTATGACCTTTCCCAACCCTCACAGAATACCAATGTAATTCTGGCTATTGATGATGATCCGCAAGTCATTTCCTTATATGATCGTTTTCTAAAGACCCAAGGGTTCGAAGTTATTCCGTTAACTGATCCTTTAAAAGCCGTTCAAAGAGCCCAGGAATTAAAGCCATTTGCAATTACTTTAGATGTTATGATGCCGCAAAAGGATGGTTGGCAGGTTCTAAATGACCTCAAGCAAAACCCCGAAACACGTAATATCCCAATTCTAATCTGCTCAATACTGCAGGAAGAAGAAAAGGGATATAACTTGGGCGCTTCTGAATATTTGGTAAAACCTTTTCTTCAGGACGATCTGATAAATGCCATTCATCGTTTGAGTAAAGATAGCTCGGTTCGTGAAATAATGGTCATTGATGACGATGCCGATGATATACGTCTTTTACAAAAAATGCTTGAGACTGATCCCTCAATCCATCTCACCACAGCGCCTGGTGGTGTAGAAGCATTATCTGCCCTTGAAACTATAACTCCAGACGTCATTATCATGGATTTGTTTATGCCGAGAGTTAACGGTTTTGATCTTCTGGAAAAGTTCCGTGCAGAGGTAAGGTTGAACCGAATTCCGGTGATTATCCTTACGGGTGCTGACCTTGATTTAGAGCAACAAAAACAGATCAATGAACTTAGTAAACAAATGCTTTCAAAAAGCAACTTAAAAGAATCTGATTTACTAAGAACCATTGAACAAGAATTAATGGCTATCAAGAAGAACCACTCAGAAAGTTAATATTTAAATGCCTTCTCACTTTATTGCTGAATGCCTTGATTGCGGGAATAAATCAACATTTTTCCCGGGGTCACCTGCGTGCCCAAACTGCGGAAGTTTTTGGCGTGAAGCGCGCTACGATTACGAAAACCTTTCACATACCCTTTTATCCCTTCTTCGAGATCGTCCGTTCGATATCTGGCGGTATCATGAGCTTCTTCCTGTACGCTCACCGAATCCTGATCTTTACATGGGCGAAGGAGGTACGCCACTAATCCACGCTAATAACCTGGGATTAATGCTTGGATTACCAAATTTATTTATCAAAGATGAACGGCAAGGGCCGACCCATTCGTTCAAAGACCGCCAGGCTGCGATCTCCATTAATGCGATAAAGGAATCCGGCATTGAGGAATTTGTCTGCGCTTCTACAGGTAATGTTGCAATTTCTTATTCAGCTTATGCAGCAAGAGCTGGTATTAAACTTTGGGCATTTCTCACAAGCCTTGTGCCGGCAGCAAAAATGCGTGAAGTGGCAATCTATGGAACACAGGTTGTCAAAGTAACCGGTTCATATGACCAGGCTAAGCTATTAGCTGATCAATTTTCAAAACAACGCGGCTTGTTACTGGATTTAGGGTCCAGAAGCATTCCCTGTGTTGAAGCTATGAAGACTATCGCTTTTGAAATTGCAGAACAACTTACAGAGCATTTGGGACCTGAAGATTCACCTGATACCCAGACTCTATCTTTTCCCTGGCGTGCCCCAGACTGGTATTTTCAATCTGTTAGCGGTGCACTTGGACCTCTCGGCGTGATAAAGGGTTTCCAGGAAATCAACCAGATGGGTTTCATCAATCATGTCCCTAAAATGGGTTTGATCCAGGTAGAAGGCTGCGCTCCAATGGTTCATGCCTGGCACCAAAATCGGGACCAAGCGATTCCAATTCAATCTCCTCGAACGCTTATTGCAACTCTTTCTACTGGTGATCCTGGCCGAACATACACAATATTGAGGAACAAAATGAAAAGCCCTGGAGGAGGTTCCTTCGAAAGCGTTTCGGATGACGAGGCTTATCGTGCCATGCATTTGCTCGCTAAAATGGAGGGATTATCTGTTGAACCAGCAGCTGCAGTAGCATTTGCTGGATTAGTTAAGATGGTTCGGGCTGGGCAAGTGAAACACGACGATATTGTGGTAATCAATTGTTCCGGTCATACAATGTCCGTGGATAGTAATGTCCTAGGTGAAGGATGGGAGCATACCGTCGACCTGAATGGTAAAGCTACTCACGAAAATCAGGAGGAGGGTTTGCTTGCGGCTCTGAATAATGTTTCTGTCGATAAATATCCAAGGATCGCAATCGTTGACGATGCCCCTGACGTTCGCCGGCTGATCCGCAGAATTTTACAATCTCAGGGAAATTACACACTTTATGAGGCTGAAGACGGGAAATCCGCCATCGAATTGATCCGAAAAGAACATCCGAACCTGGTGATTTTGGATCTTATGATGCCGGATACCGATGGATTTTCGGTGATGGATGCATTGCAAGAGCGGGAAGATACCAAGGATATTCCTATTATCGTTGTAACCGCAAAGGAACTGACCTCTGCTGAGAAGAACCGCCTTAAAGGGCATATTCAATCACTTATGCAAAAGGGCGATTTCTTAAGTGATGACCTTCTGGACGAAGTCCGCGCATTAGTTAAGTAGAAATTAAAATGAATCAACGGACCAAAGGAATTATTGCCGCTCTTAGTTCAGCCATTTTCCTTGGCTTAACTCCGATCTTTGGAAAACAATCTATCCTTTTTGGGTTCTCACCATTTGCAGTTGTTGCTATCCGCACAACCATTGCCACAGTTCTGTTTTTACTTTTCCTTTTGCTTTTTAAGCGCTCATTTTTATATATTTATTCGTTAGGCCTGGTTGGCTGTTTATTAGCTGGCTTCACAAACGGTTTAGGTTCAATTTTGTTTTATAGTGGACTTTCAAGAATTGACGCAGGAATCGGGCAATTACTCTATTCTTTTTATCCGTTATTTGTTGCGTTTTGGTTATTTATTGACCGACAATCTATAAGCAAAATCACCCTCCTTCGCTTGATACTTTCACTGCCGGGTATCTTTTTGCTGCTTAGTAATGCAGAACAAAAGATTGACATGGTAGGTGCAGCCTTGATGTTTGGAGCAGCCTTTTTATACGCCCTCCATCTATTAATAAACCAGCGCGTGCTTTTTGAAGTACCTGCCCCAACGGTAACTTTTTATACCTTGCTGGGAATGTCAATCACCGTGCTCATTGCTTTCGGAATCTTCAAACCTTCTCTACCATCAGCGGGTACTCCCTGGTGGCCGCTCATTGTTCTTGGAATAATTACATTCCTTGCCCGGTTTACATTGTTCTTTGGCGTGAAGCAATTAGGAGGAATGCAAACTTCGTTACTTGGACTTGGAGAATTAATAATCACCCTGATAGCAGCTCAATTTTTCTTACACGAAAGTCTCTCGGTCAACCAATGGATTGGTGCATTGCTTATTGGATTAAACCTTGTGCTGGTTGCTTATGATAAACCGCCTGTTGAAAAGCGACTTGGAAAAGGTTTCCTTAATTGGCTGGCTCCACCAAGAATCTCACCAACAGATTTTCCATTCCGTCATTAAGACAAAAAGAAACCGAAAGGTTTCTTTTTTTGGGGTGGCTGATGGGTGTCGAACCCACAACATCTTGATCCACAGTCAAGCGCTCTGCCATTGAGCTACAGCCACCATGAACTCGCCGATTTTATCACATCCTTCATTGCTGCGCAATAAGGGCTTTGACTGACTCAATGAGTTGTGTGTTCGGAACAGTAATTTGCGAACTTAATGCCAAATTTTTGATTGTCACCGTCCCGGTCTCTAGCTCAGATGGACCAACAATTATGACAATTCTAATTCCCATCCGGTCAGCGTATTTTATCTGTTTATGAAGTTTAGCCTCCTGAGGGTATGGTACAGCGTTAATTTGATTGTTATGCAGTTCTTTTAGAATTTTGAACGATTGATTAATAAAATTTTCATCGAAAGTCGTTACAAGAACATCAATTTCTGATTCAGATGTGGATTTCAAGCATCCGTATTTTTCAAGGAGAAAACCAGCCATGACATCGCCCATTGCAAAACCAACACCGGGTACTTGTTCTCCGCCTACATCTCCGACAAGATTGTTATAATGCCCGCCCCCTAAGACTGCCCTGCCTTCTCCATTGGCATCCCATGCTTCAAATACCATGCCTGTGTAATAATCCAAACCTCTAATAATCCGGGGATTATATTGGACAAAAACTTTTAAGCCCATAATTTCTAATATTTCAAAAATCTTTACCAAATCCTGCGATTTTTTCCAAAGGTCCTTGTTGTTGATTATATTTTTAAGTCCTTCGAGTTGAGTTTGGCTCAATCCTTCCTCTAATACGAGAGTATCCCAAACTTCCAGAGGCAATTTATCAATCCGGTCAATTAATTTGAAGACTTTTTGCTTTTGTTCGTCTGTAATTCCAATTGCTTTAAGTTCATCATCCATTAACTGCCGATGGTTGACGAAAATTGTTACCTCCTCGGAGTCCAATCCAATATTTTTAAAAAATGTCGCACAGATACTAACCAACTCAGCGTCAGCGTAAGCAGAATCTATTCCAATTAGGTCAATGTTCCATTGAAAAAATTCCCGTGTTCGGCCTTTTTGAGGTTTTTCGTATCTCCAGAAAGGTCCAAATGACCACCATCTTAATGGGAAAATGAGTTCATTTTGTTTTTCTGCCACCATTCTTGCCAGGGATGGTGTCAATTCAGGACGCAGCGTAATTAAATCACCTCCCCTATCTGGAAAGACAAAAGCCTGTTCTTTAACTAATTCTTCACCTGACTTTGCAGCATAAAGATCAATTTTCTCGAGAAATGGACCATCATATTCTTCATACCCAAATCGTAGAGAAACTTCTCTAATATGCTTGAGAATGAAATTGCGATTTCGCATCTGAATAGGATAAAATTCACGTGCACCTTTTACACCTTGAATAATATTCTTCATGTCGCCCTCAGTATTTGAATTCCAGATTTGCGATAGTGTTTAATGTTTGAAAACCAACGAATAATCTCACTTGCGCTATAAAAAATATACTGTATGATAACATCTAAATTCTTTTGTCAATAAAGGTTCTTATGAATGTAAAAGATCTAGTTCAGTTAATCGACGGGCACTTATTAAATCCTTCAGCCAATCTCGATCGTGAAATTAAAGGAGGTTGCGGCGCGGACTTAATGAGTGATGTATTGGCGTCTATCCAGCCGGAAGCCGTATTACTCACGGGGTTATGTAATCCACAAGTCATCCGAACATCCATGATGGCTGATGTCGCTGCTATCATTATTGTCCGTGGAAAAAATATCCCGAAAGAGACGGTAGACCTCGCAATTCAAGAAGATATTGCCCTTATCTCCTCCCCTTTTGGAATGTTTGAATTAGCAGGTCGCCTATATAAAGCAGGGCTTCCAAGCCTTGAGAGTCCCGTAGGTGATGGCATTTGCGACTGTGGTGAATAATCAGGGGAAATATGGCAAATCCTAACCGGAGTTTTACGGATCAAGAAGCTGAAAATATCACCCGGGTAGAAGAATTAACCTATGAATTAAAAGTTGAAGAGGTGATGACCAGGGATCCTTTCTTTGTCATCCCCGAATCCAAAATGAATGATCTTCTTGAACTCTTCCGGAAAAACCGGATTTCAGGGACCCCTGTTGTTGTAAATCACCAATTGGTTGGGATTGTCAGTATCGAAGACTTAATCCGTTGTCTTCAAAGCAATGATCTATCCTCACCTGTTTCAAAATACATGAGCACCAAGTTGCTTACAACGCGCAGCACCGACCCGGTTATTGAAGCGTTAAAGCTTTTTGTCAGTTCTCATTATGGTCGTTTACCGGTTCTTGATGAACAAGGACAGCTTGCAGGTATTATCACAAAGGGTGATATTACCAGTGGTATCCTCAAGGCTTTACAGCATGATTATCAAGAAGAGGAGATCCGCCGGTATCGTGCAAGTCACCTTTTTGAGGATATCGTCTCAGATCGATCGAGCCTGATTTTACGCTACAACATTAAACAGGGTGATTTCATACATGGAGGATCAGCATCTTCTGCCATAAAAAAGGCTCTTCTTCGCCTTGGGGCATCCCCTCAGATCGCCAGACGTACCAGCATTGCCATCTATGAAGCAGAAATGAACCTTATCATCCACACTACCCAAGGCGGGATAATTCGGGTCGAGATAGAACCGCAACAAATTTCGATCAATATCACGGATGAAGGACCTGGAATAGAGGATGTTGAATTGGCGATGCGCCCGGGGTTCTCAACAGCAACCGAAACCGTGCGTGAACTCGGGTTTGGCGCTGGTATGGGGTTAGTTAACATCCAGCGATGTGTTGATTCCATGCGATTGGAATCGGTTTATGGAAAAGGTACAAATTTACGCTTAAAAATTAATCTGCTTGAAGAAGAGTCCGTTGGTGAAAGCTCAACTCCACAAAAAGAGAGGTAATATGAATTTACAGGAAATCATTAGAGCGCTGGATCTTCAAGTATTAACGAAGAGTGTGGATTTTCAATCAATTACACCTTCATGTGGATATGCCTCTGATTTATTGAGTTGCGTTATGGCAGGCGCAGCTCACAAATCTTTATGGGTTACTTTGCAGGCGCATTCGAATATCGTTGCCGTTGCAACCTTGCTTGAATTATCGGGCATTATCATCACGGAGGATGCCAAACCAGACCAGGAAACGATTAATAAAGCAAACGACGAAGGTATCGTTCTCCTGTCAACTGTTAAACCCACCTTTTATATTGCTGGAAAACTTTGGGAAATGGGATTTCGGTGTAAACCCGTAGAATAGCCGAAATTTTGAATCCTTTGTTTAAGCAATTCCGCTCGGACCTTCATGTGCATACTGTTCTTTCGCCTTGTGCTGAGGTTGAAATGATTCCTCCGCTCATTGTTGAAAGGGCTCTTGAGAACAGCATAGACCTGATTGCAATCACGGATCATAACTCGACTTTAAATTTCACTTCTGTGAAAAAAGCTGCTGAAAACACATCTCTTGTGGTTCTTCCCGGCGTTGAACTTCAAACCAGAGAAGATGTCCATGTATTATGCTTGTTTGATACTATCGATCAGATAACTGAATTTCAACGCATTATTGATAGCCATTTGCCTGATTTAAAGAACCAACCTGAGCATTTTGGGGAGCAATTCGTTGTCGATGAAACCGGAGAATTTATCAGACGTGAAGAGAAGCTGCTCCTATCTTCTACGTCATTATCGATGAATAAGGCTTTCAGTGCTGTACAAAAGTTGGGTGGGCTATTTATTCCCGCTCATGTGAATCGTAAAGCATTTGGTCTTCTTGAAAACCTTGGTTTTGTTCCAACTGATATTGCGATACCTGCTGTTGAAATCTCCAGGCACATCACTCCTGAACAGGCTTACCACCTTTTTCCACAGATTAAAGGTTATCCAATAGTCCAGGATGGAGACGTGCATCGATTGGAAGAGTTTTTGGGGGTTCTAACATTTACTGTGGCAGAACCTTCGATAGGAGAAATAACAATGGCTTTAAGCCATTCTTCAGGCCGCTTTTTTACTATTTCAGCACCCAACAATACGATATAATAGTGTTACGATTACTGGTACCCAAGAGAATATAGATAACAATCCACCCAACGAATGACATTCGTTATTGGTCAATGACAGGATTGATTGGTAAACTAACCTTGCATAATTAGGAAAAGATTTCACCATTATTGGAGCAGAATTTATGACAACCTTACAAACCGATTTTGTGACAAAAAATAATCCCTTAATTATTCCAGAAAAAAAATCCCTCATTGATAAGATCATTGCTGATAATCAAGATCGCCCAGGGGCAACCATGGTCGTTCTCAACGAAATCCAATCAGCAATAGGGTTCATTTCTGAAGAAATGCAGAATTACGTGGCTTTAAAACTTCAAGTGCCAGTTTCTCGGGTACATGGAGTTGTTTCTTTCTATTCTTTCTTCACAACCACCCCGCGTGGAAAACACACGGTTAAATTTTGCATGGGAACAGCTTGTTATGTTGGTGGCACCTCTGCATTGATTGAAAAAACCAAGCAGGTTTTAGGCGTCGAGCCTGGTCAAACAACCAAAGATGGAAACATCACGGTTGAAGTGTGCCGGTGCGTTGGTGCTTGTTCACAAGCTCCAGTAATAGTGATCGACGAAGACGTTATTGGTCGTGTGAAACCCAACAAATTACCTCAAATTCTCAAACCTATCCAGGAAATCACCGGGTGAGAGAACTCTCTCTTCATCTCCTCGATATAGCTGAAAACAGCATTGCTGCAGGTGCAAAAAATATAACAATGAGTATTGAGGAAAACAGCAGCACAGATCTTTTAAAATTGAAAGTTATTGATGATGGACGGGGAATGGACCAGGATACTGTTAAGAAGGTTATTGATCCGTTCGTCACATCCAGGACGACCCGCAAAGTCGGGCTCGGGATCCCCCTGCTTAAGGAAGCTGCAGAGGCATGCAATGGTTCTCTTGACCTCTCCTCTGAATTGGGAAAAGGTACAGCACTTGTGGTTACGTTCCAAAATAGCCATATTGACCGGATGCCCTTAGGAGATATTCCCACAACATTCCTTAATTTGCTGGTTTCCAACCCATTTGTCCATTGGATTTTCATTTATCGAATTAACGATAAAGAATTCTTTTTTGATGATGAAGAAATAAAAACTACTCTTGGCGATGTGCCATTAACTGAACCAGAAATACTGAAAGTAGTTCGTGAAATAATTGATACAGGTATTTCAGAAGTAAGAACAAAAAATAATTAATCATCCTGAGTAAATAAGGAGAAGAAATGGCAACTATCAAAAGTCTTGAAGATCTAAAACGCGCCCGCGAAGAAGCCTTAAAAAAACGCGAATTAAAAGCATCTTCCGGCACTGTCCAGGTAATTGTCGGTATGGGAACCTGTGGTATTGCGGCAGGTGCGCGTGACACTATGAAAGCCATACTTGAAACGATTGAAAAAGATTCAATTAATGGCGTCCTGGTTACCCAAACAGGTTGTGTAGGAGTCTGCGAAAAAGAACCGATTGTTCAGGTTATCCTAGGTGAGAACCCCAAAGTAAGCTATGGCAAAGTTACTCCTGAAATCGCCCGTTTGATCGTCAAAGAACATGTAGTAAATGGAAAAATTGTTGAGAAGAATGTAATTCAACTCTAGCACACTAACCTTGTGTAAATCATAATTAAGGTGAATAAATGGCGTATTTTCGATCTCATGTATTAGTATGCGTTGACCCGGAGTGCCTCAAGCACGGTGCTCACGATGTATTAGATTCTTTACAAGACGAATTAGTTGCCCAGGGACTGATCGATGAAATCCAGGTGCTTGAGACTTCTCGCATAGGGAGCTGTTCGAACGGTCCTGAAATGATGGTATACCCTGAGGGAATCCATTATGTTGGTCTCACCCCTGACGACATTCCATATATTGTTGAAGAACACTTTCTAAAAGGACGAGTTGCTACAAAGTTCGTTGAAGAAGAGAAGAGAGTTGTTGATGAAGAACTAAGCGCCCCTACTTCAAAAGAAATTCGGGTTGTACTCAAGAATTGCGGCAAGATTGATCCTGAGAATATTGAAGACTATATTGCCGAAAACGGCTATGAAGCCCTTGGCAAAGTCTTAAGTTCCCATACTCCCGAAGAAGTGATTAGTACGGTCCTAAAATCAGGTCTTCGTGGAAGAGGTGGAGCTGGATTTCCTGCTGGAAAGAAATGGCAGTTCTGTCGTGCCTCACAAGAAACCCCTAAATTCGTCATCTGCAATGCTGACGAAGGTGATCCCGGTGCTTTTATGAATCGGCGCGTTCTTGAAGGTGACCCTCACGCTGTTCTGGAAGGAATGATAATTGCGGCTTACGCCATTGGCTCAAACCAGGGGTATATATATTGCCGTGCAGAGTATCCCATTGCCGTAAGGACCCTCAATATCGCCATTGATCAGGCACGAAATCTCGGTTTGCTAGGAAAGAATATCCTTGGATCCGGTTTTGATTTTGATCTCGAAGTTCGCATGGGTGCTGGAGCCTTCGTTTGTGGTGAAGAAACTGCTTTAATGGCTTCTATTGAGGGCAATAGAGGTGAACCCCGCCCACGACCACCTTTCCCTGCCGTCAAAGGCTTATTTGGTAAGCCTTCTAATATCAATAATGTTGAAACCTATGCGAATGTCCCCCAAATAATTCTAAAAGGTGCTGATTGGTATTCCAGCATGGGAACTGAAAAATCCAAAGGCACTAAGACCTTTGCCCTTGCCGGTGATGTCAAACATACCGGTTTGATTGAAGTCCCCTTTGGTATTACTCTCCGCGAGATTATTTTTGATGTAGGTGGTGGTATCAAAGATGATAAAGGTTTCAAGGCCATTCAAACCGGTGGTCCAATGGGAGGATGTCTCCCAGCTCAATATCTCGATTTGCCTGTTGATTATGAGGAGCTCGCAAAAGCCGGATCTATTATGGGATCAGGCGGTCTTGTTGTTATGGATGAAGAAACCTGCATGGTGGATATTGCCCGTTTCTTCATGGAATTTACACAGGACGAATCGTGTGGTAAATGTACTCCCTGCCGTGTCGGTACCAGGCGCATCCTGGATATTTTGGAGCGCATATGCGAAGGTAAAGGGAAAGACGGCGATATTGAAACTCTTGAAATGTTATGCCGAGAGATTAAGGAAACAAGTCTCTGCGGTCTCGGTCAGGGTGCCCCCAATCCGGTTGAAAGTATTCTCAAGCATTTCCGCTCTGAATATGAAGCCCATATTTACGAG
>Ga0209450_10000411_pt1 | contig 22184 bp, 21 predicted proteins | sample FrelakmetLWP11LW_FD_187149 | JGI IMG/M metagenome (GOLD analysis project Ga0209450, IMG submission 187149) | Freshwater lake sediment microbial communities from the University of Notre Dame, USA, for methane emissions studies - LWP11 LW (SPAdes)... | ecosystem: Environmental > Aquatic >...
GGCCCGCCGTAATACGGATCGGGCACGTCCTCGACGGCGCGGTCGCCGGCGAACTCCATGAACAGCCGGATGCGCTCGTGGAACGCCACCGGCGCGCGATCGACCAGCGTGGCGTGATTCAGTCGGTCCATCGCCAGGATCAGGTCGAAGCGCTCGAAATCCTCGTCGCAGACCTGCCGCGCGCGCAGTCGGCGCAGGTCGATGCCGCGGCGCGCCGCCGCCGCGACCGCGCGCGAATCCGGCGCCTCGCCGACGTGATACTCGTGCGTGCCGGCGGAGTCGATCTCGAGTGGCAGCTGCGGGGCACGCTCCTGCACGAGGCGGCGGAACACGCCCTCGGCCGTGGGCGAGCGGCAGATGTTGCCCATGCACACGAACAGTATCCGCATGGCTCCTCGTCGCGACTGATTCAAATGCCGCTATTCTAGCCCTGCCTGCGCGTTTCATTGAGAGGCTGCCGACGCATGACATCTCGTACACGCCGCTTCGTGGCGATCGCGGCGGGTTCGCTGCTGGCGATCCTGGCCGCGCTCGCGGCGTTCGTCTGGTGGGGCCCGGTCCCGGTGTCCGACAAGCGAGTGCTGCTCGACTTCATGCTCGGGCGCGGCATCCAGCCGCCGAGCGCGGCCACCGTCGCCGAACGACTGCAGCCGCCGCCGGGATTCCGCGTGCAGGTCTTCTCGTCCGAGGTGCCGCTCGCCCGCGTCATGGTCGTCACGACCGCGGGCGACCTGATCGTGAGCCGCACCCGTGCCAACGTCGTGTCCCTCGTCGAGCGCGACGGCAATAGCGACGGCGTATCCGACGGTCATCGCGTGTTGTTCCAGGACCTCGACGGCCCGCACGGCCTCGCCCTGGCCGACGGCTGGCTCTACATCGCCGAACGCACCGCGATCGGCCGCGTGCGATTCGACGCCGCCACCGGGCGACCGACCGGCCCGTACGAGCACATCCTCACCGGCCTGACCACCGACGGCTTCCACCAGACCAAGACCATAGCCTTCGGTCCGGACGGCTGGCTGTATCTCGCGCAAGGCTCGAGCTGCAACGTGTGCATCGAGAAGGACCCACGACGTGCCACGATGATGCGCATGCGCGCCGACGGCACCGGCGCGGAGATCTACGCGACGGGCCTGCGCAACAGCGTCGGGTTCGACTGGGCACCGTGGAACGGCACGCTGTACGCGACGGACAACGGCCGCGACCTGCTCGGCGACGACTTTCCGCCCGACGAGTTGAACCGCATCGAGCAGGGCCGCTTCTACGGCTGGCCGTACTTCAACGGATTTGGCGTGCCGGATCCCGACCTGGGCGGCCAGTACACCGGTGACGCGCCGCCAGTGCACCCGGCGCACGGATTCCGCCCGCACAATGCGCCACTCGGCATCCACTTCCTGCGCAGCGCAAGACCGTCGGGTTACGAGCGCGCCGCACTCGTCGCGCTGCACGGATCGTGGAATCGCCGGACGCCGGACGGCTACAAAGTGGTCGCGCTGCGCTGGCGCGACGACGGCACCATTGAGGAATCCGATTTCCTCACGGGATTCCTGAACGAGGACGGCATCATCGGTCGCCCGGCCTTTGTCACCGAAGGGCTGGACGGCGCCATTTATGTTTCCGACGACTACGCAGGCGTCGTGTATCGACTGAGCGCGGTGCCCTAGGCCCACTGGTTCGCCTGGGCATCGAAGCCCGGCGAGCTGCGACGGACCACGCAGAAGCGCTGGCCGGTCGGCGCCTCCATGACGACCCAGGAGCGCACCTGCTCGACGCGGCGCGCACCCAGCGCCTCGAGCCGGCGCACTTCGGCCTCGACGTCGTCGGCCTCGATGTCGAGGTGCACGCGGCTCGGGTGATCGACTTTCTGCACTTCGATGTGCAGCTCGCTGTTCCGGTCCACGAGGCGGACGTACTTCTCGCCCTCCTCGGCCGGCAGCGCACGGATCTCCATGCCGAGGGCCCGGCCCCAGAAATCCGCGGCCGCCGCGAGATCGTCGGTGCGGCAGTCGATGATGAAACCGCAGAGCTTGCTCTTGTGCGTCACTTCACCACGCCGCAGGCCACGCGCGCTCCGCCGCCGCCGAGTGGCGCCGGATGATCGGCGTGATTGTCGCCGCCGGCGTGCACCATGATCGAACGGCCGGCGACGTCCGCAGCCTTCAGCCGGGGCCCGAGCACCGGCTGCGTGGACGTGCCATCGGGCGCGACGTACAGCGGCGGCAGATCGCCGAGATGCCCGTCACCCCACGGCTCGGCGTGCTTGCCGGTCTTGGCCGGATCGAGATGCCCGCCGGCGGCGAGCGCCGGGACCTGCTTGCCGTCCTTTTCCTTCGCGTCGCAGCTCGGGTTCTCGTGCACGTGAAATCCGTGCAGCCCCGGCGTCAGTCCGCGCAACGCGGGCGTGAACACCAGCCCGTGCTTCGATTCTGAAACGGTGATCGTGCCAGCCTCTGCTCCGACACCGTTCGCGTCGACGAGATGCATCGTCACGATCGTGTCGGCCGATGCCACTGCCGCGGTCGCCATCGTCGCGAGAATCAACGTACCGAATCGCGTCATGGGTCGCTTCCTCCTGCTTGCTGTTCAGACCGTCGGCTTCACGTTGGCGTTCAGCCGGAACAGGTTGGTCGGGTCGTACTGGTTCTTGAGCGCGGTCAACCGCCCGATGTTGCCCTGGTAGTTCTCGTCCACCTGTCGCTGCGGCTCGTTGGCCACCTCGTTCGTGTAGTAGCCGTTGGTGTACTTCTCGAGCTGCGACCAGTAGTCGCGGCCATAGGCGACGTGAGGTGCGCCGTCCTGCGCGATGTCCCAGCGCGCGACTGAAAGCATGTTGAACCGGGACGAGCGGTGCGGAAAGGCGGTCGCATCCTTGGCGACGCGACCGATGGCTCCGCCGGATTGCTGGAAGAAGATCGCCGTGAACCGTGCCGGGTCCGCGCGGAAGCCTCCCACGATGGTCGACGGCAGGGCCCCCGGGAAATCGTCGAGGAAGCCGGACTTGAGGTAGGTACCGAAATTGCGCGCATCGCGGACGTCGCCGGAGCGCTGCAACGCCACGTAGTCCATCGAACCGATCGTGTCGGACAGCGGAGTGCCGAGCTTGCGCAGGGGTGCAAGTGCGCGCTCCGCATCGCCCGGCGGCCCGGAGTAGCAGATCCCGAACTCGAAGAAGCCGTCGCGACCACCTGGGGGCGCCGCCATTCCGGCATCGACGTACAGCTCGTCGGGCGCCGTTGCCGCGTACTCCGCGTAGAAATCCAGCAGTTCTCGCGCCCGGGAAATCGGGAATGTGAGGTCGCCGCCGACGACCTGCCGAGCCATGGGGTGCAGCCGGAACTCGAACGACGTGACGACCCCGAAGTTGCCGCCGCCGCCACGCACGCCCCAGAACAGGTCGGGATTCTCGTCGGCGCTCGCCCGCAGCAGCCGGCCATCCGCCGTCACGACGTCGACGCTGAGCAGGTTGTCGACCGTCAGGCCGAAGCGCCGGGCGAGACGACCGAATCCTCCCCCGAGAGTGAGACCGCCCACGCCCGTGTGCGATACCGTGCCCGCGGTCGTCACCAGCCCGAGCGCCATCGCCTCGTGGTCGAGATCGCCGAGCAGGCTGCCGCCGACCACACGCGCCGTTCGCCCGACCGGATCGACGCGGCAACCCCGCATCCGCGACAAGTCGATCTGCATGCCGCCCTCGCAGGTCGACTTGCCGCCGTAACTGTGTCCGCCGCACTTCACCGCGAGCAACAGGCCGTGCTGCCGCGCGAAGCTGACAGCCGTGCGCACGTCCGCCGTGCCGCTCGGTTGCACCACGAGCGCCGGGTGCTTGTCGATCGACGCGTTCAGTACCCGGCGCGCCTCGTCGTAGCCCGGCTGGCCCGGCAGCAGCAGCGCCCCGCGCAGGCTCTTGCGCAACTCCTCGAGGCCCGATTTTTCCAGGGTGACCATGCCGCCACTGCCCGAGACGGCCTGAACATCAGCTTCGATCGAGGTCACGGCGGCCATGACGCTGCGGCCGGCCAGGGTCGCCGCGACGGCGGCGGCCACTGACGAAACGCAGAAATCCCGTCGGTTCATATCGCCCCCCGCTGTTCTTGTGATCGTCGTTGCCCGGAGCATACGCCCGTCGGTTCGGGCGTCCAAACCCGGCGGCGCGCCGGTTGGACCGCAGTTCGCACGAAGTGGCAAACTGCCTGCCTCCCGCAGTGCAACGCCGCCCGCACCGATGTCGAACACCAGGCTCGTCTATTCCACCGGCGCCGGGCGTCGCTGTCCCGAATGTGCCCGCCCCATTGCCGAGTGCCGCTGCAAGCGCAGCAAGCCAGCGCAACCGGCGGCCACTGCACCGCAAGGCGACGGTGTGGTTCGCGTCGGACGCGAGACCAAGGGCCGCAAAGGCAAGGGCGTGACGGTGGTCACCGGCGTGCCTCTCGCGGGTGACGCGCTCGAAGAACTCGCCACGCGCCTCAAGAAGCGCTGCGGTTCGGGCGGCACCGTGCACGAGGGGACGATCGAAATCCAGGGCGACCATCGCGACACGCTGGTCGCCGAGCTCGTCAAGCTCGGCTACACCGTCAAGCGCTCCGGCGGCTGACCTGCGCGGCCATGCGCCTCAACAAGTTCCTCGCCGAAGCCGGCGCCTGCTCGCGGCGCGAGGCCGACCAGTGGATCGAGGCCGGGCGCGTCACCGTGAACGGCGCACGCGCGGTGCTCGGCACGCAGGTGAACGAAGGCGACGACGTGCGCGTGGATGGCCAGCCGCTGCGATCCAGGCCGAAGCGCGTCTATCTCGCGCTCAACAAGCCCATTGGCATCGAGTGCACCACCGACCGCGACGTGCCGGGCAACATCGTCGACTTCGTGGGCTACCCGGAGCGCATCTTCCCCGTCGGCCGCCTTGACAAGGACTCCGAGGGACTGATCCTGCTCACCAACGACGGCGACATCGTCAACACGATCCTGCGCGCCGAGAACGAGCACGAGAAGGAGTACCTCGTCGCCGTGGACCGGCCGCTGACGCCCGCCTTCCTCGCCGGCCTGGCGGCGGGCGTGCCGATCCTCGGTACGGTGACCAACCCCTGCAAGGTCACCCAGGTGGGCCGCAACACGTTCCGCATCGTGCTGACGCAGGGGCTCAACCGGCAGATCCGCCGCATGTGCGAGCACTTCGACTACACCGTGCGGCGGCTGCAGCGCGTGCGCATCATGCACGTGCAGCTCGGCAGCCTGCCGGTCGGTCAATGGCGCGAACTCTCCGCGGCCGAGCTGCGCGGCCTGCTGCCGGCACAGCGGCGCACCCTCAGCCTGAAGACGTAGCCTCGGCGTCGCGCCTGCTGCGCTTGTGGGTCAGGTCGAGGTAGAGGTTGTAGCCCGCCACGCCGGCCGGAAAGAGGTTCGAGAGGATCCCCACCGAGTCGTTCTTGCCGAAGATGAAGTACGACAGCAGCAGCAGGCTGCCCGAGATGCTCATCAGCCAGAACACCGTCGGCACCACCGGCTTGCGGTATTTCCGCGAGTAGTACATCTGCACGAACCAGCGGCCCGCGAACAGCGCCACGCCGAGGTAGCCAACCAGCTTCCACGGCGTGATCGTGATCCCGAACGCCATATGTATGACTTCATTCATCGTTGCATGCTCCGGCGGCCGGTCACGAGGTAGCGGCTGCCATGGTGCGCGCCCGTTCGAGGTCGGCAGCGGTATCCACGCCGGGGCCCGGCGGTTCGGCACAGCGACAGACCGCAATGCGCAGGCCGTGCTCGAGTGCGCGCAGCTGCTCGAGCTTTTCGCGCTGCTCGAGCCACGACGGCGGCAGGCGGGTGATGCGTTTCAGCACGCCGACCCGGTAGGCATACAAGCCCACGTGCCGCATCGCGCCGGAGAATTCCCGCTGGCTCACGAGCCCGGCCGGCGCACCGTCCCGCGACCAGGGGATCGGCGCTCGACTGAAGTACAGTGCAGCGCCGTCCTGCGCAGTGACCACCTTGACCACGTTCGGGTCCAGGAATTCCTCGAGGCTGCCGATCGGGGCGGCGAGCGTGGCGATGCCTGCAGCCCGGTCCCGCGCCAGCAGGTCGGCGGCCTGAGTGATCAACGCCGGCGGCAGGAACGGCTCGTCGCCCTGCACGTTCACCACCACCGTGTCGTCGCTCCAGCCACGGGCCGCCGCAACGGCCGCGACGCGGTCGGTGCCCGACGGCAGGTCCGGATCTGTCATCACCGCGATGTCGCGTCCGGCGTGCCGCGGATCGCGAACTGCCGCCGCAATGCGCGCATCGTCCGTGGCGACCAGTACCTCCTGCGCGCCGCTCGCGCAGGCGCGTTCCACGACCCTTTGGACCATGGGCATGCCCGCAATGTCCAGCAGCGGCTTGCCCGGCAGCCGCGTCGAGGCATAGCGGGCGGGTATGACGACGTGAAACCCCACCCTCACTCCGCGAGCAGCGGGTCGTCCCCGGCCAGCTTGCGCGCCTCCTCCTCGAGCATCACGGGGATGCCGTCACGCACGGGAAACGCCAGGCGCTCGGCGCGGCAGACGAGTTGCTGCGCCTCGGGATGCCAGGCGAGCGGCCCCTTGCAGAGGGGACAGGCGAGAATGTCGAGCAGCTTGCTATCCAAGGTTGACTCCCGCGCCGACCAGGCCGGCGCGCTCCAGGACCAGTGCGATCAGCTCCGCGGCCGCCTGGCGCTCGAGGGCGACCCCGAGCTCGACGAACCACCAGTCGGCGCCGGCGAACGAGCGGCATTTTACGGCATCCTTCTCGGTCATCAGGACAGTCGCGCCGGCCGGGAACGGCAGCGCCGCTGGATGCAGGGCCGCATGGTCCGCGAGCGCATGGGCCTCGACGTGCAGGCCGGCCGCCCGCAGGCCCGCGAAGAACGCCTCCGGATGTCCGATGCCCGCCACCGCGTGCAGACTGGTCCCGCGGAAGGCATGCAGCGGACGCCGCTCACCCGTGCGCAGGTTCACGGCATCGCCGGGTTCCAGTCGGGCGGTGATCGCGAGCGGCGCGTGCACCGGCAGTGCCGGGGCCTGCGATCGCCCTCGCTCTGTGAATACCACCGCGTCCACGGTCTCCAGCCGGGAAGCCGGATCGCGCAAAGGCCCCGCCGGCAGCATCTGTCGGTTGCCGAGGCCGCGCGCCGCGTCCACGACGACGATTTCGCAGTCGCGCACGAGGCGCAGGTGCTGCAGTCCATCGTCGCAGACGACGATCTCGGCACCCTGCTCCGCCGCCAATTGCGCCGCTGCGACACGATCGGCACCGACCGCCACCACGTGCGGCCGCCGCAGCGCGTGCAGCAGCGCCTCGTCGCCGACCTCCGCCGCGTCGCTGGTGGGCGTCACGACCCGGGGCGTTCGTTGCGCCCGACCGCCATAGCCGCGCAGCACGACCCCCACGCGGTGGCCACGCAGCGCCAGCTGCGCGGCGAGCCATGCCGCGACCGGCGTCTTGCCCGTGCCGCCGACCGTAATGTTGCCGACCACCACCACAGGCACACGTACCCGGTGCACTCGCAGCGCGCCGGCTCGGTACAAGGCGCCGCGCAAACCGACCACCGCGCGGAACAGCCAGGCGAGCGGCCAGAGCGGCAGGCTCCTCCAACCCGGCCCGTACCACAGCCGCTGGACGGCGGCCTCGAGACTCATTCGTTGAACTGCAGGCGGTACAGCACCGCGTACTGGCCCTCGCGTGCCAGCAACTCGTCGTGGGTGCCCGTCTCGACGATGCGCCCGCCGTCCATCACCAGGATGCGATCGGCCTTCTCGACCGTCGAGAGCCGGTGCGCGATCACCAGCGTGGTACGATCGCGCATCAGCGCCTCGAGCTGCTCCTGGATCTGGCGCTCGAGCCCGGTGTCGAGCGCCGACGTTGCCTCGTCGAGGATCAGGATCGGAGTGTTGCGCAGCAGTGCGCGCGCGATCGCGATGCGCTGGCGCTGGCCGCCCGACAGCAGCACGCCGCGGTCGCCGACCACGGTCTCGAGGCCGTCCGGCATCTGGTCGGCGAACTCCAGCACCCGGGCAGCGTGCGCCGCCGCCTCGAGCTGCTCGTTGTCCGCGGGATAGCCGAACGCAATGTTGGAGCGGATCGTGTCGTTGAAGAGCACCACGTCCTGGCTCACCAGGCTCATCTGTGCGCGCAGGCGCTCGAGAGGATACTCGCGCACGTCCTTGCCGTCGATCAGCACGGACCCGGCGGTGACGTCGTAGAAGCGCGGCAGCAGGTTCACGATCGTGGACTTGCCGCTGCCCGACCGCCCGACGATCGCCACCGTCTCGCCGGCCCGGGCACGGAAGCTGACGCCGTGCAGGACGCGGTCCACGACACCGGGGTAATGGAACTGCACGTCGCGATACTCGACTTCGCCGCGCGCGCGCTCGAGCGCTGCATGGCCGCCGGCCGGCTCGGGCGGCGTGTCGAGGACCTGGAAGATGCTCTGCGCGGCCGCGATGCCCTGCTGCAGCGGGCCCGCGACGTTGACCAGCCGGCGCAGCGGGCCGGTGATGAGGATCAGCGCCGCGATGAACGACGTAAACTCGCCCACGGACATCGTGCCGCGCACGGCCTCGAGCGTCGCCATGTAGAGCACCGACGCCAGGCCGATGGCCGCGATCACCTGCACGATCGGGTTGCTCAGGCTCTTGGTCATCATGAGCCGCATGTGCGAGCGCCGGTTGTGCTCGTTGACCTGCTCGAACGTGGCGGCCTGGTAGTCCTGCGCGTTGAACACGCGCACCACCCGGGGCGCTTCGATCGCCTCCTTGGCCACGCGCGTCACGTCGCCCATCGACGCCTGGATGCGCCGGCTGTAACGGCGGAACAGCAGGTTGATGCGGCGGATCAGCGTCGCGATCAGCGGCGCCACGACCAGGCTGATCAGCGTGAGCTTCGGGTTCAGGAACATCAGGTAGCCGATCAGGCCGCAGATCGACAGCGTGTCGCGGATGAACACGGTGATCGAGTCGGTCGTGGCGGTCGCCACCTGCTCGGTGTTGTAGGTGAGCCTCGACAGCAGCATGCCGGAGGCCTGGTGGTCGAAGAAGGACACGGGGAGGTGCAGGTAGCGGTCGAAGATCTCGCCGCGCAGCGTCTTGACGACCTTGCGGCCGACCAGGCCCGGGCAATAGGTCTGCAGGAAGTCGGCCGTGCCGCGCAGGATGAACAGCCCGACCAGCGCCAGCGGCACCAGCCACACCATGCGCTCGTCCCTGTCGACGAACGTGCCGTCGAGGAAGAACTTGACGAACGCCGCCCAGCCGGCGTCCGTCGCGGCGAACAGCGCCATGCCGAGCACGCCCAGCATGAACATCTTCATGTGCGGGCGCAGGTAGGAGAGCAGGCGGCGATACGTCGCCATCGCTCCGCTCGGCATCTGCAGCACGATGGGGCTACCGCCCAGTTTTCCCATCGTTCACCGTCGCGATGTTGATCTGCCGGTAGCCGGCCTGGCCGGCGACGTCGAGGGCCGTCACCACGCTCTGGTGCGTGGCGCGGGCGTCGGCGCGGATCGTGACCGGCACGGCCCGGTTGTTGCCGGCCGACTTGCCGATGGCGGCGGCGAGCGTTGCGGGACTGTTGTTGATGAGCGCGCGGCCGTTGACCCGGTAGCCGCCCTGGGCGGTCACCTCGATCTCGACCGCGTTGCGCTGCACCGCCTCCGGCTCGACACCGGCCTCGGGCAGGCGCAGCTGCAGGCGCCCCTCGTCGATGAAGCGCGTCGAAAGCATGAAGAAGATCAGCAGCAGCAGCACGACGTCGATGAGCGACGTCATGTTCAAGTCAGGCTCCTCGGCGCGGCGCGGCTGGAAATTCACGCCGCCGCGTCCTGGGCAGCCGCCGGCCGCGTGCCGCTCGTGCGGTCGATGGCCTGCACCAGCTTGATGGATTCCTTCTCCATCCGGATGACGAGCGCGTCCACGCGACCGCGCAGATAGCGATAGGCGACCAGCGCCGGGATCGCCACCAGCAGCCCCGCGGCGGTGGTGATCAGCGCCTCGGCAATACCCCCGGCCATGGCCGTCGGGTTGCCGATGCCGGCCACGGTGATGGCCTTGAAGGTGCGCATCATGCCGGTCACCGTGCCGAGCAGGCCGAGCAGGGGCGAGATCGCCGCGATCGTGGCCAGCATGTTCAGGAACCGCTCGAGGTCGTGCACGACGTGCCGCCCCGCATCCTCGATGGCCTGGATCATCACCGCGCGCTCGCGGTGGCGGGTGGCGAGGCCCGCCGCGAGGATGCTGCCGAGGGGCGAGTGCTGCTGCAGGGTCAGCACCTGCTTGTCCGACAAGGCCCGGTTCTCGACCCACTGCCAGACCTTGTCGGTGAGCTCGGTGGGCACGACGCGCTGCTCGCGCAGCGTCCACAACCGCTCGAGCGTGATCGCGACGGCCAGGATCGAGCACAGGATGATCGGCACCATGACGATGCCGCCGGCCGCCACGATTTCGAACATGTTCGGGCCCGTGCTCCTTGGTTCAGCGCCCGCGGATGATACTGCATGGCGCACCTCCATCGCGACACGATGCGCCGGTCAAGGGTCGCGCCACGGCCGGCCCAGCGACGGCCGCCACAGCCGCGGCGGCTCCAGCGCGCGCCGCGGATGCAGCTCGAACTCGATGGCGCCGGTCGCGGAACCCACCAGCACCTCGCTGCCGGCAGCCTCCCAGCGCGCCACCACGTCGGGCTTGGGAAAGCCCCAGCGATTGCGGTGGCCCGAGGGGACCAATGCCCAGCGCGGGCTCGTAGCCGCGACGAACGCCGCCGTCGAGGAGGTACGACTGCCGTGGTGCGGCACGAGCAGCACGTCCACCGTCTGCAGCGCGCCCGTGGCGACGAGTTCGGCCTCCGCCAGGTGCTCGACGTCCCCGGTGAGCAGCAGCGTGTGTGGACCGGCCTGCACACGCAGCACGCAGGAGCGGTCGTTGTCCTTCGACAGCAGCTCGTCGCCCGGGTGCAGCCACTCGAAGGTCACGCCGTCCCAGGTCCAGCGATCACCGCGCCTGCACCGTTCGACCTGGCCGAATGCGTCGAGCGCCGTACCGCTCGCCACCCGGCGCTTCACCGGGACGAGGTCGGCAACCGAGCCGGCGCCGCCCGCGTGGTCGAGGTCGTCGTGACTCGCGACGAGCACATCCACCCGGCGCAGCCCGCGGTGTCGCAGGTACGGAGCCACGGCCATGGCGCCCGCGTCGCCGCCGCTGCGGAACGCAGGCCCGGCGTCGTAGACCAGAACGTGATGCCGCGTCTCGACGACCGCCGCCAGACCTTGCCCGACGTCGAGCATCGCGAAACGCACGGCGCCCGCATCCGGTGGCGGCGGCCGCCACAGGCAGGCGGCCAGCACCATCAGGCAACCCGCCACGCGCCCCGGCGCCGGGAGGGGGCACAGCGCGGCCACTGCACCGACGACGAGCACTGCCCACACCCACGGTGCGAGTCCCGCCACGCTCCATGTGGCCCAGGACCAGGAGGCCGGCACCGCGATGAGCGGCCAGGTCGTCTCGATGACCCACGCCACGGCCGACAGCGCCGAGGAGCCCAGCCACGGTACGGTGAGCAACGCGGTCGCCACCAGCACGGACGGCACGATCAGCAGCGTATACAGCGGAATGGCCACCAGGTTCACGGCCACGGACACCAGCGAGACATTGCCGAAGGCTGCGACCAGCACCGGAACCAGGCCCGCCGTCACGGCCCATTGCGCCTGCAGGTACCCCCGCAGTGCGGTGCTGCGCGCGACCTGGCCGAGCGTGACGAACAGGATGGCGGCCACCGCTGCGAACGACAGCCAGAACCCCACCGCGAGGGGCGCCAGCGGATCGAGCACCAGCACAGCGATCGCCCCGAGCGCGAGCGCATCGCCGGCAGCAATGCGCCGTCGTGCAAGCAGTGCCACTGCAGCGATTGCGAGCATGATGGCCGTGCGTTGCGTGGGCACCGACCACCCGGCCAGCGCACCGTACGCCAGTGCCGCCAGGCTGCCGCAGAGCACTGCGGCATCGCGCGCCGTGCCGAGCGCGCCCCGCCGCTGACGCCAGCGCTGCACGCGCGCGGCGACCCAGGCGGCCACGAGCGCGAACATCCCGATGTGCATGCCCGAGATCGCCATCAGGTGACTGGTCCCGCTCCGCGATAGCGCGCGCCACTGCTCGCGGCTCAGCGCGTCCTGGAGGCCCACTGACAGGCCGGCGATGATTCCCGTGGCAGGCCGGATTCCGAGCTCGTCACGCAGTGCCGCGGCAATCCTGTCCCGCATCACCAGCACCGGCCTGTGCGCCGCGTCGCGCCAGCCCGACTCGAGGCGTTGCGCCGTGCGCACGTAGCCAGTCGCGCCGATGCCTTTGCGCAGCAGTTGCGCCTCGTGGTCGGCGCCGCCGGGGTTGGCGAAGCCCCGAGGCCGTCGCAGGCGCACGTCGAGCTTCAATCGCTCCGCGGCCCGTGGCCGCCACTCGGCGTCGTACCAGGTGACCTCGACCAGTGGCGGCAAGCCCGGCCGGGGCTCCAGAGCGAAGGCGAATCGCACGCCGTCACCGACGTCCTGCGGTACAGATGCGACGGACCCGGAGATCATAAGGGCCGCGCCTTCGAGGGCCGGATCGAGCCGGGCCTCGAGGCGGTCGGTGCACTGCTGCCAGGCGAGGGCGTACCCGATCGCGAGCCCGATCACCGCCGGCCGTCGCAGCAACACTGCGAGCAGCACGCAGGCGCCACACGCGAGCACGACCACTTCAGGCTCAGGCAGGTCGCTCGACCACAGCAACGTGCATGCACCCGCCAGCCAGGCTATCGCCGTCCAGACCATCGCCGCCCTCGCCGCTCGAACCTCTGCCAAGCGTGCGGACGGCAGCGACCGCGGGCCAGCCGCCTGATGTCCGGGAATGCGCGGATTCAGGCCTGGGTCAGGCGTCCATCCTCGAGGACCAGCACGCGCTGCATGCGCGCCGCGATGTCCGGGGCATGGGTGACGATCATCAGGCTCGTGCCCAGCTCGCGATTGAGTTCGAGCATCAGCTCGAGCACGGCCCGGGCGTTGTTGCCATCGAGGTTGCCCGTGGGCTCGTCGGCCAGCACCAGGTGCGGCCGGGTCACGAGCGCACGCGCCATCGCAGCACGCTGTCGCTCGCCACCGGACAGCTGAGCAGGCCGGTGCGTGAGGCGCGCACCGAGCCCGACCCTCTCGAGCAACTGGCGCGCCTCGTGCTCCGCCTCGGCCACCGGTCGGCGCCGCACCAGCAAGGGCATCGCCACGTTCTCGAGCGCGCTGAACTCGGGCAGCAGGTGATGGAACTGGTACACGAACCCGAGCGAGCGGTTGCGCAGCGAGCCGCGTGCGCCGTCCGACAGCTCCGCGAACGACTGCCCCAGGATTCGCACCACGCCGCGGGTCGGCAGGTCGAGACCGCCGAGGATCTGCAGCAGCGTGGTCTTGCCGGAACCGGAAGCGCCGACGATTGCGACCGTCTCGCCCTTGCGGACAGCGACGTTGACGTCCCTGAGCACCTCGAGACGCTGGCCGGCCTCGTCGAAGTGCTTGCTCACGTGCTCGCAGGTCAGGGTGGCAGTCTCGGTATCAGTCATGCCGCAGGGCCCTTGCCGGTTGGGTGCGCGCCGCCCGCCAGGCGGGGTACAGCGTGGAAAGGCAGCACAGTGCGAAGGCGGTGGCTGCGATCAGCAGAACGTCCGCGGCCTCGACGTGCGCCGGGAGGTCGCTCATCAGGTAGACGCTGGCATCCATGAAGCGGGTGCCGACCAGCCGCTCGAGGCCGTGCACCAGCTGCTCGAGGTTCAGCGACAGCGCGACGCCGAGGGTCACGCCGCCCAGCGTGCCAAGCAGCCCGATCACCGTGCCCTGCGTGGCGAACACCGCGAGCACGCTCGCCGGGCGCGCGCCGAGCGTGCGCAGGATGGCGATGTCGGGCTGCTTGTCCTTCACCGCCATGACCAGCGTGGAGACGATGTTGAACGCCGCCACCGCCACGACCAGCAGCAGGATGAAGAACATCATCCGCTTGGTCAGTTCGATGGAACGGAAGAAGTTCGCGTGGCGCTGGGTCCAGTCGTCGACCCAGAAGCCGCCGCCCAGCGCCTCCGCAACCTCGCGCGACACCGAGGGCGCAAGCAGCGGGTCGCGGACCGCCAGGCGCAGGCCTGTCGCCTCCTCGCCGGTGCGGAACAACCGGGCGGCGTCCTGCAGGTGTACCAGCGCGAGGCCGTTGTCTATTTCATACATGCCCGAGTAGAAGACGCCCGCGACCGTGAAGCGGCGCATGCGCGGCACCACGCCGGCCGGAGTCACCGTTCCCTGGGCGATCGCCAGGACCACTGTATCTCCCATCCCGACGCCTAGGCGCTCCGCCACCTCAGCCCCGAGCAGCACGTGGAACGACCCAGGCCCGAGCGCGTCCAGGCTGCCGCTGCGCATGCGTGCGCCGATCGCAGAGACCTGCTGCTCGAGCGCGGGATCCACGCCGCGCACCGCCAGCGCGCTCGAGGCCCCGTCCTTGCCCTCGCTGATCACCAGCGCCTCGCCCTCGACGTAAGGGGCGACGGCCGCCACCTCGGGATGGTCGAGCGCGCGTGCGCGCAGCGCCGGCCAGTCGGCGAGGCCAGCGCCGAAGGCCGTCACGGTGGCATGCGAAGTGACGCTGAGGATCCGGCTGCGCAACTCCTGCTCGAAGCCGTTCATCACGGACAGCACGACGATCAGCACCGCCACGCCGATCGCGACGCCCAGCATCGAGATCAGTGAAATGAACGACAGGAAACGATTGCCGCTCGAGCGCAGGTAGCGCCGGCCGATCCTGAGTTCGTAGGGTACGCCGCTCATCACTCGTACCGCAGCGCCTCGGCCGGCTCCGTGGCCGCGCCGCGCAGCGCCGGATAGACGGTCGCGAGGATCGTGAGCGCGAATGCCACCAGGCCGATGGACGCCACCTGGCCGGCACGCACCTCCGATGGAATCTCGGTGATGTAGTAGACGGTCGGGTCCATCACGTGGAAGCCGAGCAGTCGCTCGAGCACCGGCACGATCTCGCCGACGTTGGACGCAAGCGCCAGGCCGAGCGCCACGCCGAGCGACGTGCCGATCGCCCCGATCACGATTCCCTGGGTGAAGAACACGCCCACCACGCCGCCTCGCGGCAAACCGAGGGTCCGCAGGATGGCAATGTCCGAGCGCTTCTCGTTCACCACCATCACCAGCGCCGCGACGATGTTGAACGCGGCCACCGCCACCACGAGCAGCAGGATCAGGCTCATCATCGTCTTCTCGATGCGGATGGCGCGGAAGTAGGCCGAGTGTTCCTGGGTCCAGTCGCGCACCGTGGCACCCGACCCGATGGCCGCCACGGTCCGTACCGCCTGCGCGGGCGCGCTCATCACGTCCGCGAATCGCAACCGCAACCCGGCCGGCACGTCTTCGCCGCCACTGAGTGCGGCCGCATCCTCGAGCGCCACCAACGCGAGCCCGCCGTCGTGCTCCTGCAAGCCGACCTCGAAAACCCCCGACACGGTGAACGTCTGCAGACGCGGCCGGCCGCCGGAACTGATCAGCTCGCGGCCCGGCACCATGACGGTGATCTCGTCGCCGACGGCCGCGCCGAGCTGCCAAGCGGCCACGCGGCCGAGGATCATGCGGCGCGCGCCGGGCACGAGGTCGCCCAGCTGCCCTTCGAGCAGGTGTCGCTGCACGTCCGAGACCTCGCCTTCGACCGCCGGATCGAGGCCATGCAGCACGATGGGTTGCAGGTGGCCGGCCCGGCCGATCATCGCCTGCACGTCCGAAAACGGTGCTGCGCCGACGGTGCCTGGCACCGCCCGGGCCCGCCCGGCAACCGCCCGCCAGTCGCGCATCAGCTCCGGCGGCCCCTCGACGGTGGCGTGCGCGGTGAGCGCCACCAGCCGGCTGCGCAGTTCACCCTCGAAGCCGTTCATCACCGAGATGATGGTGATCAGCGCCGCGACGCCCACGCAGACGCCAAGCATGGACACCCAGGAGATGAACGAAACGAAGAAGCCCTGGCGCCGGGTCCGGACGTAACGCAGGCCGACGAAGATGGGCAGCGGATGGAACATCGGGACTTCGCGCGAAAGGCCGCAAGGCTACGCGCCGCCGCCCCGCTTTGCACGCCTGGCGGCCCCTCGGCCGGTCGGCCCCTGCCCCGCAAACCCGGCAACCTGTCACGCTCCGCGGCCTGCGGCCGGTGCTAAGATGCCTCCGGCTACCGTGCAGAGGTCGGAATCATGCGCAAGACTGTGCTGGCTGCGTTCGGGATCGCCTGCGGGCTCGTCGTGGCGCCGTCATTTGCCCAGAACCTGCAGATGGCCGAGGCGCCCGCGGCAGCGGCCCGCGACGCCGTGCCGACACGCGGCATGACCATGGCCCAGGTTGAGGCCCGATTCGGCGCGCCGGCGCAGCGTTTCGACGCCGTCGGCCGACCGCCGATCACCCGCTGGGTCTACCCCGGGTTCGTCGTCTTCTACGAGTACCAGCACGTCGTGCACGCCGTGGCGGTGCGGCCGGCGCCACCCCAGCCCTGACGACCGGTCGGCGCGCTGCGCCGCGCAAAGCTAGAGCAGATCTCAAGATCTGTTCGCAACCCACTGTTTAACTTAATGTCTGATATTCCCGTCCTGCCGCACGACGGCGCCCCGCGCGTGCTCTGGCGTGGGCTCGCCGGTGCCGCACCAGCCCTGAATCTTGCGCGCGCCGCCGGGCGTCTCGACCGTCCTCTCTTGGTGGTCATGCCAGACGCGGCCAGCGTTGCGCGTCTCGAGGACGAACTGCGGTTCTTCGTGCCGTCCGGTTTGCCGATCCTGACTTTTCCGGACTACGAGACCCTGCCCTACGACCAGTTCTCGCCCCATCCGGACATCATTTCCCAGCGACTGCGCGCCCTGTCGCGCCTGCCCGGGCTGGGCGCGGGGCTCGTGATCACCGATCTCGCGAGCTCGTTGCAGCGTCTTCCGCCTCGCAGCTTCGTCGACGGCCACGCCCTCTCCCTCGCCGTCGGCGAGGTACTCGACCTCGAACAGTTCCGGCTACGCCTAACCGCTGCCGGCTACGCGAGCGTGCCGCAGGTCGCAACTCCCGGTGAGTTCGCGATCCGGGGCTCGCTGTTCGACGTGTTCCCGATGGGCAGCGACGCCCCGCTGCGCATCGACCTGTTCGACCGCCAGATCGACAGCATCCGCAGCTTCGACCCCGAGACCCAGCGTTCGAGCGAGCGCCTCGAGCGACTCGAGCTGCTGCCGGCGCGCGAGTTCGGCCTCTCGCCAGAATCGATCCGCGATTTCCGCCGCCGCTTCCGCACGCGCTTTGAGGGCGACCTGACGCGGATGCCGCTGTACCGCGACTTGGGCGACGGCCTCGCGCCGGCCGGCATCGAGTACTACCTGCCGCTGTTCTTCGAATCGACCTCGAGCTTGTTCGACTACCTGCCCGAAGGATCGCTCGTGGCGATGCCAGCCGCGCACGACGAGCTGCTGCTGTCGGCCTGGCGCGAGATCGAGGCGCGATACGAGGAACGACGCTACGACCTTGAGCATCCCGTGCTCGCGCCGGCGGAGATATTCCTGCCGCCGGAGGGATGGACCGCCGCGGCCGCGGCCCACCGCCAGGTCTGGCTCGAAGGGACGGCGGCCGCACCGACGGCAGACTCAGCACTGCCGGCGATGACGGTGGTGGACTGTGGCGCCACGGAGGCCGCCCCGGTGCGCCTCGACGCGCGCCGCGAGGACAGCATCCGCAGCTTTGCCACGCGACTCGCATCGCACCCCGGTCGCGTGCTGCTGGTGGCCGAATCACCGGGCCGCCGCGAGCTGCTCTTCGACCTGCTGCGGCCCTTCGGTGCAGAACCCCGCGTCGTTGCGGGCTGGCAGGAGTTCGTCGCCGGCGATGACAGGGTTGCGATCACGGTGGCCCCGCTCGCCACGGGCGTCGCGTTGGCCGAACCGCCCGTCACCGTGTACGCCGAGGAGCAGCTGTTCGGCGAACGGGCGCGGCAGGAACGCCGCCGCCGGCGCTCGGACCGCGATCCGGCGCGGATCATCCAGCAGCTCGCCGACCTGCGGCCGGGCGCGCCCGTCGTCCACGAGGACTACGGCGTCGGCCGCTATCTCGGCCTCACCACCATGGATGCGGGCGGCATGCCCGCCGAATTCCTGGTCCTCGAGTACGCCGACGGCGACAAGCTCTACGTCCCGGTGCAGGCACTCGAGCGCATCAGCCGCTACACCGGCGCGCCGGCCGAGACCGCCCCGCTCCATAAGCTGGGCGGCGACCAGTGGTCCAAGGCGCGCGCCAAGGCCGCGGCCAGGATCCGCGATGCGGCCGCCGAGCTGCTCGACGTGTACTCGCGCCGTGCCAACCGCCCAGGCCACGCCTTCGCGGTGGACGAACAGCAGCTGCACGCGTTCGAGGCCGGCTTCCCGTTCGAGGAGACCGCCGATCAGGACGCCGCGATCCAGCAGGTGCTCGACGACCTGCGCTCGCCGCGGCCCATGGACCGCGTGGTGTGCGGCGACGTCGGTTTCGGCAAGACCGAAGTCGCGTTGCGCGCCGCGTTCGTGGCGGTCCAGGGCGGCAAGCAGGTCGCGGTCCTGGTACCCACGACGCTGCTCGCCCAGCAGCACCACCAGACGTTCGCCGACCGCTTCGCCGACTGGCCGATCAAGGTCGACCTGCTGTCGCGGTTCCGCGGTGACACGCAGGCGAAGGGCGTCCTGGCCGGCCTGGCGGCCGGCACGGTGGACATCGTGATCGGCACGCATCGGCTGCTGCAACCGGGCGTACGATTCAAGGACCTCGGCCTCCTGATCATCGACGAGGAGCACCGATTCGGCGTGCGCGACAAGGAACGCCTCAAGGCGCTGCGCGCCGAGGTGGACGTGCTTACCCTGACCGCGACACCGATTCCCCGCACACTCAACATGGCGCTCGGCGGCTTGCGCGACCTGTCGCTCATCACCACGCCGCCCGCCGCACGCCTGTCGATCAAGACGTTCGTGTCCGAGTGGAACCCGCCGGCGATCCGCGACGCGTGCCTGCGCGAGCTGCGCCGCGGCGGCCAGGTGTATTTCGTGCACAACTCCGTCGACACCATCGAGGGGATGGCCACTCAGCTGGCCGAGCTGGTGCCCGAGGCCCGCATCGCCATCGGCCACGGGCAGATGCGCGAGCGTGATCTCGAGCAGGTGATGCTCGACTTCTACCACAAGCGCGCGAACCTGCTGCTGTGCACGACGATCATCGAAAGCGGCATCGACGTGCCGACGGCGAACACCATCGTCATCGACCGCGCCGACCGTTTCGGGCTGGCGCAACTGCACCAGCTGCGCGGCCGCGTCGGCCGCTCGCACCACCAGGCCTACGCCTACCTGGTCACGCCGCCGAAGAACGCGATGACCTCGGACGCGAAAAAACGCCTCGAGGCCATCGAGTCCCTGGACGACCTCGGCGCGGGATTCGTGCTCGCCACGCACGACCTCGAGATCCGCGGCGCCGGCGAACTGCTCGGCGAGGGGCAGAGCGGCCAGATCCAGGAGATCGGCTTCGCGCTGTACATGGAATTGCTGGAACGCGCGGTCGCGGCGTTGCGTGAAGGCAGGACGCCCGAGCTGGAACGGCCGCTGCACCACGGGCCCGAGATCGACCTGCACGTGCCGTCACTGCTGCCGGAAGCGTACCTGCCGGACGTGCATGCTCGCCTCGTGCTTTACAAGCGGATCTCGGCGGTCGAGACCGAGACCGAGCTCGACGACCTGCAGGCCGAGACGGTCGACCGCTTCGGCCTGCTGCCGGAGCCGTCCCGCAACCTGTTCCGCATCGCACGATTGCGCATTACCGCCGCGCGACTTGCCGTCGAGCGGCTCGACGTCGCGCCGGCCGGTGGCTCGGTGACCTTCGCCGCCACGACGCCGATCGATCCGGGCGCGCTGATCCTGCTGGTGCAGCGCAGCGGCCGCGCGATGCGTTTCGACGGCCCGAGCAAGTTGCGCTTCACCGGGCAGCACGACGAGCCCGAACAGCGGTTCGAGGCGGCTGGGAAGCTGCTGGAGGCGCTTGAAAGGTGCGTGAGCCGTTAGCGTATTCTCTAACCGCTGTGCTCCAGCGCCCCGGCCACCACCCGGTTACCACCCTGCTCCTTGGCGTGGACCAGCGCCTGCTGCACGGCTGCCAGCAGCGCCTCGCAGCCACAGGAGCGGGGCGCGATGGCGGTCACGATGCCGACGCTGACCGTCAAGTAGCGTCCGGTCCGGGAACGCGGGTGATGGATGGCCAGCGCGCGCACCCGGTTGGCGATCTGCTCGGCGTGCTCGCGGGCGCGTCCGTCCTCCATGGAGACGCCGAGCAGCAGGAACTCGTCGTCGGCGAGGCGCGCCACCACGTCGCTGGTGCGGCGCATGGCGGAGGCGATCGTCCGCCCGACCTGGCGCAGCATGTTCTCGGTGGCGCTGCGGCCGAACACCTCGAGGTAATCACGGCAGCCGTCGACGTCGATCCTCATCAGCGTGAGCGTCCGCCCGTCGCGCTGTGCAATGGACCAGTCGCGCCGCAGCACCTCCATGAGGTGCTCCGGAGTGCTGAGCCCGCTCGAGCGATCGATCGCCGCCGCCAGCGCGCCCGGAGCGCTGCGCGGCAGCGGACGGTAATACAGGGCGAGCCTCGAGTCCGGCAGCATCAACGCCCAGCGCTCGCATTCGACGCTGGTGCCGTCGGCGCGGCGCAGGCGCACGCGCTGCCCGATGCCGACCGTCGTCGCATTCGGATCGGCCGGAGCCTCGCTCTCGATTTCCTCCAGGGCCTTGCCTGGCAGCCACTCCTCGGGGCGGCGCAGCAGCCCGGCCAGCGTGGCGTTGGCATACACGACTCGCGGCGCGCCGCCGCTGCCTTCGATCACGGCCACGCCGTCGAGCGCGTGGCGCAATACCTCGGCGAGTAGCGTTGGATCGGGCGTGCTCATGGTGTGGACCGTCCCCCCTAGGCATCCAGTTGTAGTTGCGGCGCGTCCCGACAGTGATCGACTGCCGCACGGCACTCGGCCCAGCGGGCGGACTGCTGCAGGGCCAGACGGTCCGGCGTTGGCCGGCCGTGCAGGCGCGCAAGCCGCACCTGGCTCAGTGGATCGGACTCGCCGCCAAGCTCCTCCAGCACGGCAAGCACCGCCTCGCGGTCGTTGCAGATCGGCAGTACATCGCAGCCGGCCGCGAGCGCGCGGCGGGCCCGGTCGGTGAGCGAGCCGGCGTAGGCCGCGCCGCCCATGCTGAGGTCGTCCGAGAACACGGCGCCCGTGAAGCCCAGGCCCCAGCGCAGTTCCTGCTGCACCCAGCGCCGCGAGAACCCGGCAGGGGCGTCGTCCACCTCCGGGAACAGTACGTGCGCCACCATGATCGACGCGAGGCCGTTCGCGATCAGCTCGCGATACGGACGCAGGTCCGCTCCCAGCTCGGCGAGCGGACGGCGGTCCACTGGCAGCGTCTTGTGGGAGTCGGCCACCACCGCGCCGTGGCCGGGAAAGTGCTTGGCCGTCGCGGCCATGCCGGCCGCGCGCATGCCCTGCATGCACGACACCGCCAGGCGCGCGACCGCCTCCGGGCTGCGATGGTAGGCGCGGTCGCCGATCACTTCGCTCACGCCGTAGTCGAGGTCCACGCAGGGCGCGAAGCTCAGGTCGATGCCCACCGCCCTGAGTTCAGCCGCCAGCAGCCAGCCGCATTGCCACGCGAGCCGTCGGCCGGCTTCCGGATCCAGGTCGTAGACGTGGCCGATGGCGCGCTGCGGCGGCAGCTCGGTGAATCCGCTGCGAAAGCGCTGCACCCGGCCACCCTCGTGGTCCACGGTCACGAGCAACGGCGGCTTGCGGACCGCGCGGATCTCCTGCACCAGCGACTCGAGCTGGCGCGGGTGGTCGTAGTTGCGCGTGAACAGAATCACGGCTCCGACCAGCGGATGAGCGAGCACGCGCCGGTCCTCGGCCGTGAGCTCGTGTCCAGCCAGATCCACCATCAGGGGCCCGAGCGTCATGGGGCGACCCTCGACGCCGAAATCCGCCCGCGCCGGCGCATGCCCGACTGCCAGGCATTGCCATCCACCAGGAATTCGCGCTCGCTCTCGACCGGCATCTTGTCAGCGCTCGAAGACCGCCATGGCCTCCACGTGGGTGGTGTGCGGAAACATGTCCATG
>Ga0209450_10000412_pt1 | contig 22097 bp, 21 predicted proteins | sample FrelakmetLWP11LW_FD_187149 | JGI IMG/M metagenome (GOLD analysis project Ga0209450, IMG submission 187149) | Freshwater lake sediment microbial communities from the University of Notre Dame, USA, for methane emissions studies - LWP11 LW (SPAdes)... | ecosystem: Environmental > Aquatic >...
CGGGCGAGCAGCCAGAGGTAGGCCGCCACCAGCAGCGGCAGCACGGCAAGCAGCCACAGCGCTTCAGGCCACAGGAAGCTCATGGCTGGTTCTCAGATGCGTGGGCAGGCCGCCGCCGGCGGCCAGCTGGCTGCGCCGCTTGCGCAGGTCGGCAAAACGCAGGATCGCCGCGGCGAGGTCGTCATCGGTGGAAAGCTCGAGCGTGTCGACCCCGGCATCGGCGAGCGCGGCGCGCAGCGCCTCCTCGCGCCGCGCCGCCGCGGCCGCAAAGCGGCGGCGAAAACCGGCGTCGTGCGTGTCGACCCAGATCTGCTCGCCGGTCTCGGCGTCCTGCATCAGCACGCCGCCGATGTCCGGCAGCTTCATCTCCAGCGGGTCATACAGGCGGATGGCGATCACCTCGTGCCGCTGCGCCAGCCGCGCCAGCCACGGCGCCCAGCCCGGCACGCTGATGAAATCCGACACCAGGAACACCAGCGACCGGCGTCGGACCAGCCGCAGCGCGTGCTGCAGCATCTCGGCAAGATCGGTGGACTTCGCCGCCTTCTCCGGCGGCTGCATCAGGCTGGCCAGCAGGTGCAGCACGTGGCGGCGGCCGCTGCGCGGCGGGATCACCGTGTCCACCCGGCTGCCGTAGCGCAGCAGGCCGACGCGGTTGCCGCGCCGGGTGAGCACGCGCGCCAGCAGCGCGACGAACTCGGCCGAAAGCAGACGCTTGCTGGTGCCGCCCGAGCCGAAGTCGACCGAGGCCGACACGTCGACGAAGAACCAGGCGGCCAGTTCGCGGTCCTCGTGGAACTCGCGCACGTGCGGCACCTGCAGCCGGGCGGTGACGTTCCAGTCGATGTGGCGCACGTCGTCGTTGTACTGGTACTCGCGCAGGTCGGCCAGATCCAGCCCGGCGCCGCGGAACAGCGTCCTGTAGTCGCCGTGCAGCGCACCATCGAGCCGCTTCAGCACGGTCCACTCCAGCCGGCGCAGGACCGCCTCCGGCATGGCGACCGCGCGCGGCGCGTCTTCAGCCGTTGGCGACGCGGACATGGGCCTGCAGCGGCTTGTCGGGCGCGGCGACGTGACGCATCACCGTGCCGATGATGTCGTCGGCGCTCTTGCCCTCGGCCAGCGCCTCGTAGGACAGCACCAGCCGGTGCCGCATCACGTCCGGCACGAGATCGGTGACGTCCTCCGGCAGCACGTAGTCGCGGCCGCGCAGGAAGGCCAGCGCGCGCGCGCCCTCGATCAGGTGGATGGTCGCGCGCGGGCTGGCGCCGAAGGTGATGTAGCGCGCCAGGTCCTTGATGCCGTGCCGCTCGGGCTCGCGCGTGGCGGAGACCAGCCGCACCGCGTAGCTGATCAGCGACGGGTCGACGTAGCCGTTGCGGCACTCGCGCTGCAGTTCGGCCAGCTGCTCGGTGGTCGCCACCGCGCTCACGGTCACCGGCGCGCCGGTCACCCGCTCGACGATGACGAACTCCTCATCAATGGTCGGGTAGCCCACCAGCACCTTCATCATGAAGCGGTCGACCTGCGCCTCGGGCAGCGGGTAGGTGCCCTCGGTCTCGATCGGGTTCTGCGTGGCCATCACCAGGAACGGCTCCGGCACCGGGTAGGTGTGGCCGGCGATCGTCACCTGCCGCTCCTGCATCACCTCCAGAAGCGCGCTCTGCACCTTGGCCGGCGCGCGGTTGATCTCGTCGGCCAGCAGCAGGTTGGTGAACACGGGCCCCAGCGAGGTGGCGAAGTCGCCGGTCTTCTGGCTGTAGATGCGCGTGCCGACGAGGTCGGCCGGCACCAGATCGGGCGTGAACTGGATGCGCTTGAAGCCGCCGGAGATCGTCCCGGCGAGCGTCTTGACGGTGAGCGTCTTGGCCAGCCCCGGCACGCCTTCGACCAGCAGATGCCCCTGAGCCAGCGTGGCCACCAGCACTCGCTCGAGGAAGTGGTCCTGGCCGACAACCACCTTCTTCACCTCGAACAGGATCCGTTCCATCGTCGAGGCGACGGCGTCGCCGCCGGATTTCAGCAGGTTCATTGGGCTCTCGTCAGAAGGGATGGATGCCGGCGCCGGCAGCGGCGTTCTCGATCGGCACCGCGAAACCGATGCCGATGAAGGTGCGCTCGCGACCCGGGTTGAGGATCGCGGTCACGATACCGACCACTTCGCCGTCCATGGTGACCAGCGGCCCGCCGGAATTTCCCGGATTGGCGGCGGCGTCGAACTGGATCAGGTTGGTCAGGACGCGCTTCTCGTCGTGCGAGCGGAATTCTCGCCCCAGCCCCGAGATCACGCCTGCCGACACCGAGGGGCCGATGCCGAAGGGAAAGCCCACCGCGACCACCTGGTCGCCCGGTTGCAGGTCGGAGGTCGAGCGCAGCGTGGCCGCTTCCAGGCCGTCCTTGGGCAGCGACTTCGCCTGCAGCACCGCCAGGTCGTGCTCGGCCTGGATCTTGATCACCGCGGCGTCCGACTCGTGCCCATCGGCAAACTCGACGACCACTTTCTCCGAGCCGGTGACGACGTGCAGGTTGGTAAGGATCACGCCGGTGTCGACGATCACCACGCCGCTGCCGACGCCCTCGTCGATGTCCGCGTCACCGCGCTCGCCCGGCGCCACGCCGCGCACGCGCACCACCGCCGGCCGCACTTTCTCGGCCGCCTTTGCCGCCGGCGACGGCAGCACCTTGGTGTTCAGCGTGTGCAGCACCGCCTTGTCGATGTCCTTCTGCGTCAGCACCCGCTGTCCGGGCAGGTTCCGTTGCAGTGCAAAGAGCGCCACCCCCATCACGACCGCTCCGGCTGCGACCAGCAGCGACCGCTCATAGCGGGCGGCGATACGGCGCCATGCGGAACTTCGTGGCGATGAAAGATCGGGCTCATTAGTCCCCGGGGGCGGCGGCGAATCTGCCGCCGCGCGCGGCTCTGCGCGTGCCTGCGGCGCGATTGACTCGGCCGCGGGTCTCGACTGGCTGTACAGCGCCACGCGCTTCTTCATCTGCTCCCACCCTGCCGCGACGGACACGGCCAGATGGTGAAGGAAGGACGCCCGGTAATCAATCGCTTCACGGCATGGATATCGCCGCCGCCCCGCTCCCGCATTCGCGGCCAGACGTAGACTTCGGGCCTTCGACCGGGAGACTGACAATGAACGGGCCGCAAACCCCGCAACGCACGAAGGCCCGGTTCAACTGGGCAGACCCGCTGCTGCTCGACCACCAGTTGACCGACGATGAGCGTGCGGTGCGCGATGCCGCAGCGAATTACTGCCAGGGCCGGCTTGCCCCGCGCGTGCTCGAAGCCTTCCGCCAGGAACAAACCGATCCGGCGATCTTCCGCGAGATGGGCGACCTCGGCCTGCTCGGCCCGACGATTCCCGAGCAATACGGCGGCGCGGGCCTGAACTACGTCAGCTACGGACTGATCGCGCGGGAGGTCGAGCGCGTGGACTCGGGATACCGCTCGATGATGAGCGTGCAGACCTCGCTCGTGATGGTGCCGATCAACGAGTTCGCGTCCGAAGCCACCAGGCAGAAGTACCTGCCCGGCCTGGCGCGTGGCCAGTTGATCGGCTGCTTCGGCGTGACCGAGCCCGACCACGGGTCCGATCCAAGCCGGATGGTCACCCGCGCGAAGAAGGTTCCCGGCGGATACCAGCTCGACGGCGCCAAGACGTGGATCACCAATTCGCCGATCGCCGACGTGTTCGTGGTCTGGGCCAAGGACGATGAAGGCGCGATTCGGGGCTTCGTGCTGGAAAAGGGCTGGCAGGGACTGAGCGCCCCGGTCATCAAGGGCAAGGTCGGCCTGCGCGCGTCGATCACCGGCGAAATCGTGATGAACGGCGTGTTCTGTCCCGAGGAAAACGCCTTTCCCGACGTGCGCGGGCTGAAGGGCCCGTTTACCTGCCTGAACAGTGCGCGCTACGGCATCGCCTGGGGGGCCCTGGGCGCGGCGGAAGACTGCATGCACCGCGCCCGCCAGTACGTGCTGGATCGCAAGCAGTTCGGCCGGCCGCTCGCGGCCAACCAGCTCATCCAGAAGAAACTCGCCGACATGCTCAGCGAGATCGCGCTCGCGCTGCAGGGCTGCCTGCGGCTGGGCCGGATGAAGGACGAAGGCACGGCGGCGGTCGAGATCACGAGCATCATGAAGCGCAATTCGTGCGGCAAGGCGTTGGACATCGCGCGCAGTGCCCGCGACATGCTCGGGGCCAATGGCATCTCGGACGAGTTCGGCATCGCGCGCCATCTGGTGAACCTGGAAGTCGTCAACACCTACGAGGGCACGCACGACATCCATGCGCTGATCCTCGGCCGCGCGATGACGGGGATCCAGGCGTTTTCGTAGGCGATTGCGGACCCGGCGCGCGCTGCGCCGCGGGTCGTTCGCCCCCGTCGCAAGCGCTGCGCGTCTGGCCGACGTTGCACCGCCGGCACCACGACACCGAACGTGTAGCCCGACACGCCGATTCCTTGCGTCCGAGGCTTGTCGGCGCCCGGGTTCCGTGGCAAGTTCGCCGCACGGATCCATCGGGGAAGCAAGAATGGACAACCTGACCTTCGGCCTGACGATGACCGTCGTCGGCGTGAGCGGTACGTTTCTCACCCTCTGGGTTCTCAGCCTGGTGGTCGACCTGCTGAAGAAGGTCTTTCCCCTGCAGACGCAGGACGACGGCGAGAAGAAAGCCTGAGCGGGGAGAATCGACATGCTCGAAAGCATCCTGGCAGGGCTTTCCGGACTGGCGGCCGGTTTCAGCTTCCTGATATCCGACGGGCTGCCGAACCTGGTCATGCTGGCGGTCGGCGCCACACTGCTGTGGCTCGGCGTGAAGAAGGAGGTCGAGCCCTTGCTGCTGGTGCCGATCGGCTTCGGCTGCATCCTGGTGAACATCCCCCTGAGCGAGCTGATGGACAACGGGGGCTTCATCCGCACGCTGTACGAGGCCGGCATCGCCAACGAGCTTTTCCCGCTGCTGATCTTCGTCGGCATCGGCGCGATGACGGATTTCGGACCGCTCCTGGAGAACCCGCGCATCCTGCTGTTCGGCGCCGCGGGGCAGGTCGGCATCTTCCTCACGCTATTGCTGGCGCTTGCGCTCGGCTTCCCGCAGCTCGAAGCGGTCGCGATCGCGGTGATCGGCGCCTGCGACGGGCCGACGGCGATCTACGTCGCTTCGAAGTACGCACCGCAATTACTCGGGCCGATCTCGGTCGCGGCGTACTCGTACATGGCGCTGGTGCCGATCATCCAGCCGCCGATCATGAAGGCGCTGACCACCGAGAAGGAGCGGGTGATCAAGATGGCGGCCGTGAAGCGCAGCGTCTCGCCGCAGACCAAGCTGCTGTTTCCGATCGTGGTCACGCTGATCGGCGGGCTGATCGCGCCCAAGGGCCTGCCGCTGCTCGGCACCATCATGCTCGGCAATTTCATGCGCGAATCCGGCGTGGTCGCGCGCCTGACCAAGGCCTCGGAAAACGAGATCGCCAACGTCGTCACGCTGTTCCTGGGCCTGGCGATCGGCGGCACGATGGAAGGGCACGCGTTCCTGAAGCCGACCACGCTGGCGATCTTCGGCCTCGGCTTCATCGCCATCAGCCTCGACACCGTGGCCGGCGTCCTGTTCGGCAAGCTCGTTTGCCTGCTCACCGGCGGCAAGGTCAACCCGCTGATCGGCGCGGCGGGCATCTCCGCCTACCCGATGGCCGCGCGCGTCGTGCAGACGCAGGGGCTGCGCTACGACAAGAAGAACCACCTGCTGATGCACGCCGCCGGCGCCAACACCGGCGGGCAGATCGGTTCGGTGGTCGCCGCGGCGGTGATGCTGTCGGTGCTGAAGGGGATGGGACTGATCTAGAGCCTGTTTCGCATTCCGCGACAGTCGCTGCCGTGGCATCAGAAGGCGATCACGTCAGCTGATGCGGCGAGGCTGGCGCACTGAAACCGACTCGAGGTACGCACCCCAGCGCCGTGTTGACAATGGATATACATCGGCCTACGCTCTGTGTAGCTTTTGTATAGCTACCGTGGAATGAGACCATGCGTGATGCCGCCATCAATCTTCGTGCGCGACCCGAGCAGCGGGACATCATCGACCAGGCGGCCCAGCTGCTGGGCAAGAACCGCTCGGACTTCATGCTCGAGGCCGCGTGCGACAAGGCGCGGTCCGTGCTGCTTGACCAGGTCTTCTTCCGCCTGGACGCCGCGAAGTTCCGACAGTTCGTGAAGCTTCTTGACGCAACGCCAGCCGCCAACCCAGGGCTCAAGCGGCTCATGGCGGTCAGGCCGCCGTGGTCGCGCAAGATCGCCAAGGGCTGATCTTGCTTCTCGGGTCCCCGCAGCCGTTGACGGCTTCGCATCGTCTGGAGGAATTCGAATGCGGCGAGCCGTCGCTGGATGAGTGGCTCAAACGCCGGGCGTTGGCCAACCAATCGAGTGGAGCCAGTCGAACCTTCGTTGTCCTCGACGAGGGTGGTCGCGTGCGGGGCTACTACGCCCTGGCCGCTGGCGCCGTATCTCACGAGTCGGCCACCAGCAGGGTCCGACGCAACATGCCGGACCCGGTGCCCGTGATAGTTCTTGGGCGGCTGGCGGTCGATCGTGGCGCCCAGGGGCAACAGCTCGGCGCAGCGCTGCTGCAGGATGCGGTCAAGCGCGCCGTGGCCGTCTCATGGGACGCTGGGGTGCGAGCGTTGCTGGTTCACGCGCTGCACGAGCGTGCCAGGCAGTTCTACGAGCACTATGGATTTCGGCCTTCGCCAACGCACCACTTATCGCTCATGCTCCGCTTGCCTGCGAGCAGGTGAGTGAACGCGCCGTGGCGCCGCCGAGGGTCCCCTCACGAGAATCGAAAGGTTCGCTTCCATGGAGGGCACGAGCGTCGCAATGCCGATAAGGGAACAGTCTGGGAGCCCGATCTACCCGTTAAGTGAGTTCGGGCCAGGCAAGGCGAAGGTCAGGAATGGGGGCGAAGCCGGTGCTCAACCGGCGCTTCCCTTTGGCCGGACCCGGCCGAGCCTGTGTAAAAACGCATCGTCTCCTCATAGACTTCGGCAACGCGTTGTGAGGCGGGTGCCACATGAAGCGATTCATCGAAGGCGAGGACCGAAGCCAGTCTGCCTTGCTGCCGCCGAGCCTGGACGACTATGTGGCCGAGGACAACCCGGTCCGTGTCGTCGAAGCGTTCGTCGAGCAACTGGATCTGCGGCAGCTCGGGTTTGAAGGCGCCGCGCCGGCTGCCACCGGACGCCCCGGCTACCACCCGGCGGTGCTGCTCAAGCTGTATGTCTACGGCTATCTGAACCGCATCCAGTCGAGCCGCCGGCTCGAGCGCGAAGCGCAGCGCAATGTCGAGCTGATGTGGCTCACCGGGCGGCTGGCGCCCGACTTCAAGACCATCGCCAACTTCCGCAAGGACAACGGGCCGGCCATCCGCGCGGTGTGCCGCCAGTTCATCGTGCTGTGCCGCCGGCTGGATCTCTTTACCCAGGCCCTGGTGGCCATCGACGGCAGCAAGTTCAAGGCCGTCAACAATCGGGACAAGAACTTCACTTCCTCCAAGCTCAAGCGGCGCCTGGCCGAGCTCGACGCGAGCATTGCCGGGTATCTCGCGGCGCTCGACAGCGCTGATCGTGCCGAGCCGGAAGTGGCCCCCCTGAAGAAGGGCCACCTGCAAGGCAAGATCGCCGCCCTGAAGGAACAGATGCGCGAGCTGCGGGCGATCGAGACGCAGATGCAGGCCGATGGACAGGCGCAGGTCTCGCTCACCGACCCCGATGCGCGCTCGATGAAGAACCGCGACGGCGGCATCGTCGGCTACAACGTGCAGGCCGCGGTCGATGCCGAGCATCACCTGATCGTGGCCCATGAGGTCGTCACGGAGGGCGTCGATCGCGACCAGCTCGCCCCGATGGCCGAGCGGGCGCGGGAGGCCACCGGCCTCGACGCTCTGACCGTGGTGGCCGACCGCGGTTACTTCAAGAGCGAGCAGATCCGCCACTGCGACGAGGCCGGCATCACGCCGATCGTGCCCAAGCCGCTGACCTCCAATGCCGGGGCCGAGGGCCGCTTCGACAAGCGCGACTTCATCTACATCGCCCGGGATGATGAGTACCGTTGCCCCGCCGGCGAGCGGGCGATCCACCGCTTCACGACCGTGGAGAGCGGCCTGACGATCCACAAGTACTGGACCTCGGCCTGTCCGCGCTGCCCGCTGAAGGCTCAATGCACTACCGGTGACTATCGCCGCATCGCGCGCTGGGAGCATGAAGCGGTGCTCGAAGCGATGCAGGCGCGGCTGGACCGGCAGCCCGAGCTGATGCGGCAGCGCCGCTGTACGGTCGAGCACCCGTTCGGCACGATCAAGCACTGGATGGGCTGGACTCACTTCCTGATGCGCACGCTCGCCCACGTGCGCACCGAGATGAGCCTGCACGTGCTGGCCTACAACCTGAAGCGGGTGATGCGCATCCTGGGCATCGCGCCGCTGCTCAGAGCGCTGCAGACCTGAGCCGCAAGGCTCGTTTTACGCTCTAGAAACTGCCGCTGTGCGCGATCTGCGCCTCCGGCACGGCCACACGATCGATAACCTCACTAAACGACCACTGCGAACGCACAACGCCACTCACGAGCGAGGCGCGCTCGCAAAGAAGAAAACACAAATGCACGCGTGCGTTTTTACACGGTCTCGGCCATCTGCTGCCGTTAGCTATGTGCAGCTTCCGGGTATCCCATCTCACCATGAATTGGTGCAACCACGAGCGACCACAGGGATCCTCATGCACGAGCTGCGCCTTGAAGCTGAAAACCCGGACTCAGGTCTTCGACCACCCAGCGAAGCGCTCTACCCTCGATGCCGGCCCAGAGACAATCCGTAGGTCGCCGGGCAGGATGGCGCTGCTGAAGTAAGTCTTTCACAACTCGAATAAGGCGCCCCTCATGACACCCGACACCCACAGTGCGGCCGGACCGGGTGACCGCTTCTCTCGGCTGGAAGATCCCGCGAGCGATTTTCCGTTCTACAACGGGGTGCCAGCGCCCGTCTCGAGCGGGTAGTGGCTCTTCGTCATGGCCATGGTCGCGGCCGGCTTCCTGGTGCTGGCCTTGCCCATACCTTGGCCGGGCGGCACCTTCTGGCAGTTTGTCCCGGCGGTGTTGATGCCGGGCATTCCGCTGGCCGCGCTGGCATCAGTCGCGCCGGGCCACTAGAAGGCGATCTTCAGCAAGGTGGGCGGGCGCCAAGTAAAGCTGATGTTCGGGTTTGCCTTGCTGAACATCGTCGTCAGCATGAGCATCGGCTCCATCGTCCACGCCTTGGCCGAGGTCGCTCCCAACGCCACGACATCACAACTGGGCGGTCTCGACACGGAGGGGCGTATCGCCTTTTTCGTCAAGACCATGCCGCAGCTGCTCGGCGAGGAAGTGATCACGCTCCTGCCCTTCCTGGCCTTGTTGCAGTTGTTCGCGAAAGGATTCGGCGTGGGGCGCAAGGGCGCGATAATCGGCGCATGGTTGATTTCGTCCCTGATCTTCGGCCTCATCCACCTGCCGACCTATGACTGGAACCTGATCCAGTGCATCGTCGTCATCGGCTCCGCACGCATGGTGCTGACGCTGCCTTGGATCCTGACGAAGAACATCTGGGTATCCACGGGGGCGCACGTCGTCAATGATTGGCTGTTGTTCACCCTGAGCCTGCTGGGCGCCGGTTTGGTGGGCAAAGCCTGACCGACTGGCAAGAATGTCGGATCGGATCGGTTCCAAGGCGCTTGAAGTGCCGACCTCATGCCAGTCCATTCGTCCGCGGGTACCGGTTGTCCGTGCCGAGCCGTAGGCTGCAAGCCGCGGCAGGCAGAATCTCAAGCTTTGTCCCGGGCAGCCCGATGTTCTCCTCCTTGAATGGCTCGATTCCGCTTGGCCTGGCGATGGTCTTCGCCCTGCAGGCGCTGGCGGTCGATGCGCAGGACCTTGAAGCCGATGCCGCGCCGCCGGCCTTGTCGCGCCCGCGCATCTGCCTGGTGCTGTCCGGCGGCGGCGCGCGTGGCGCGGCGCATGTCGGCGTCCTCAAGGTGCTGGAAGAACTGCGCGTGCCGGTGCACTGCATCGCCGGCACCAGCATGGGTGCGATCGTCGGCGCGTCCTATGCCTCCGGCATGGGCACGGACGAGATGTTGGCAGAGATGGCCCAGATCACCAGCGAGCGGCTGTTCAACGACAAGCCGCCGCGCGCGGACCAGCCGATGCGCATCAAGGCCGACGACAGCCTGCCGCTGGCCGCGCCTGAGCTGGGACTGAACGACGGCAAGCTGTCGCTGCCCAAGGGCCTGATCAATGGCGTGGCGCTGGAAGCTGAACTGCGCCGGCTGGTCAGGGTGCGCGATGCGCGCCGATTCGACCAGCTGCCGATACCCTTTCGCGCGGTGGCCACCAGCCTGGGCGACGGCCAGATGGTGGTCTTCGACCGGGGTCTGCTGCCCACGGCGATGCGCGCCAGCATGGCGGTGCCGGGGTTGATTGCGCCGCTGAAGCTGGGCGACCGGCTGCTCATCGACGGCGGGGTGGTGCGCAACCTGCCGGTCGACGTCGCGCGCGAGATGGGCGCCGATGTGATCATTGCGGTGAACCTGGGTACGCCATTGCTGCGGCCCGATCAAATCGAGGGCCTGCAGGGCGTGTCGATGCAGACGCTGGGCATCCTGACGGAGCAGAACGTGCGCCAGTCGCTGCAGCAACTGCGGCCACAGGACCTGCTCATCGAGCCGGCGCTGGGCGACTTTCCCGCCGCCGACTTCGACAACCTCGTCAAGGCCGTGCCCTTCGGCGAGGCCGCGGCGCTGCAGGCTGCGCCGCGCTTGCAGGCGCTGGCCGTGCCAGCATCCGAGTTCGCACAGCTGCGCCGGCAGCAGCAAAGCGGCGAGGCACCGGCGCTGCCGGTGATCACTGCAGTCGAGGTCGCCGGCCAACAACGCGTCAACCCCGAGTCGATCGTGCAGACGATGCAGACGCAGGCCGGCCAGCCACTGGACCAGGACGTGCTCGATCTGGACATGCGGCGCATCTACGGCAGCGGAGATTTCGAAAGCGTGCGTCCTGAGCTGCTGGATAGCGGAGGCGCGCAGACGCTGGTGGTCAACGTCACCGAGAAGGGCTGGGGACCGCAGTACCTGCGCCTCGGGCTGTCGCTGTCGTCCGACCTGGGGCAGGATGCGCAGTTCAACTTTTACGGCCAGTTGCGCTCGACCTGGCTCAACAGCCTGGGTGCCGAATGGCGCAACGATGTCGTGCTCGGCAACGACGTGGTGCTGGCCAGCCGCTTCTACCAGCCGCTGTCGCCCAGCCAGCGCTGGTTCGTGGAACCGCGTGTGGCCTACAGCGACACGCCGCTGTACCTGTACAGCGGCGACGTGCTGGCGGCGCTGTACCGCGAACGCACGCTGGGCGCGGGTCTGGATGCGGGCCTCAACTTCAGCCACTACGGCCAGCTGCGGGTCGGGGCTTACCGCGGCACCAGCAAACTCGAGCTGAGCAGCGGGCAGCTGTTCCTGCCGAAGAGCCTGGAGGTCGACCTGGGTCTGGTGCAGGCCTCGCTGCGCATCGACCAGCTGGACAGCACGAGTTTCGCGCGTTCGGGTTACTTGCTGGCATTGAATGCGCTGGTCTCGCGCAGCCAGCTCGGTGCCAGCCAGGACTACGACCGCTACGATGCCGAAGTGCGTGCGGCCTTTTCGCAAGGCAAGCACACGCTGCGGCTGGCGCTGCGCGGCGGCGGCTCGGTCGGCGACGACCCGTTGCCTGTGTATGCGATGTTCAGGCTGGGCGGCTTCCTCAACATGTCGGGGTTCAGGCTGCAGCAATTGCTGGGCACCCGCTTCGTCTATGGCCGCGCGCTCTATCAGGCCCGACTGGGCAGCGTGCCGCTGTTCGAAGGCGTGTACGCCGGACTGGCCTACGAGATTGCCGACATGCCGCAGACCGTCGCGTTGAACGATCGCTCGTCGTTCCAGTCCGGCACGGCCTACCTGGCGGCGGACACGCCGCTGGGCGTCGCCTACTTCGGCGTGGGCCATGCCAACCAGGGAACCACCGCGGTGTACCTCTACCTTGGCAAGCCGTTCTGACGGACATGCGCACATCGCAGCCGAGTGGCAGCTTTGTGCCTGCCAATTCGAAGCAGCGGATGTCGGTTCAGGGTCGGGTGCGGGTTCACGGCTTTGGCAAGTCGGCGGCCGGTTCAGGCCACGAAGTCGACATCCGGTACAGCGTATGCGGCCTTACCGTCATGACCGGAACGCGCCGTCCACGAACGCTCATTTGCACGGGGCTTGCCTCCGCGCGCTGAAGTGCGGTATGGCACCCGCTTGACTGACCCGCGGTGATCGACACCATCGCCGCGGGCCGGCATCGAGGTCGCCGGATGGCGCGCTTCCTGGCTGGTCGATCCGACGGAGATCCAGAGGCAGGTTCTACCCCTTGATGACCCTCGGCAGCAACATCTGGTGCCGCGGGCAGATCGACTGCGGGTTCTGGTACACGGCGCCGGCAAAAGCCTTCAGGTACCCGCGCAGCGCCTTGAGATCCACGATCTCGTCGACGAACCCGCGGCGCGCGCAGTAGTCGGGGCGCGAGGTGTCGTAGTACTTCTTCGCCATCTCGTTCATCTTCTCGGCGATCGGCTCGAGCGGCTTGCCGGCGTCCTTGTCCTTGACCGCGCGGCGCGCGTAGGTGGCCACGGCAGCGGTCTCGCCGTGCATCACGTAGATCTCGGTGGCCGCGGTGCCGAGCGTGAACGCGTTGTGCCGGTTCGCCGTCGGCCCGCCCATCACGTAGTGCGCGGCGGCGGTGCCCTTCCTCAACACGACCAGCATCATCGGCACGTCGGTCGACTGGATCGAGTAGATCAGTGACTGGCCGAGGCCGAGCAGTTCGGCCTTCTCGGCGATGTCGCCGACGTCGATGCCGCTGGTGTCCTGGAACCAGATGACCGGCACGCGGTCGCGCCCGCACAGCGTGACGAACTCGTTCATCTTGATCAGCCCCTGCCGGTACAGCTTGCCGCCGATGCCGGGGTACTCGGCGTATTCGGGGTAGCCCTTGGGCAGCAGCCCCTGGCGGTTGCCAATCACGCCGACCAGCATGCCGTCGATCTTCACCAGCCCAGCATAGATCTCCGGTCCGTACTCGGGGCGAAACTCCATGTGCTCGCTGCCGTCGACCAGCCGCGCCAGGAGATCGTCGAACGAGTAGGTCTCCTTCTGATTGATGGGCAGCAGGTGATACAGATCCTCGGCGGCGAACGCCGGCTCCGCGGGCTCGGCGACGCGGAAGAACATCGGCTCGTAGGCGGGGATCGCGCGCATGTATTCCTTCAGCCCGTCGAGCACGCCCTTCTCGTCGTCGTACACGCGGGTGAAGAAGCCGGTTTCGTTGTCGTGAATTTCGACGCGACCCGGCGGCCGCTCCTTGAATTCCCGCGTGCGCGCGATCAGTTCTTCCAGCCCTTCGAGATCGAAATGACCGCGCGGCGACATGCCGGAGACGATGCCCGCGCCACCGACGGCCATGTTGGCGTCCTTGTGCGCGAGCAGGATCGTCGGGCTGATGCTCTGGTAGCCGCCGCCCGCCGGATTGGTGCCGTAGATGCCGGCGAGCACCGGAATCCCTGCCTGCTCGAGTTCGGCATGGCGGAAGAACGGCGTGCCGCCGCCGCGCCGATCGGCATAGAACTTCTCCTGGTCGGGCAGCTTCACGCCGCTGCAGTTCACCAGCCACACCAGCGGCAGGCGCAGCCGCTTGGCGAGATTGGTCACCCGCAGGATGTTGTCCGCCTGCCCGGGGATCCACGCGCCGGCGAGCACCTTGTTGTCGAAGCCAATCACGACCGCCCAGCGGCCGGCGATCTTCGCCAGCCCGTCGACGACGTTGGTCGTGCCTTCTTCGTTGTCCTCCGGGTTGTACAGACTGTGCAGCGGATGCCAGGTGCCGGGGTCGACCAGATACTCCAGCCGCTGCCACACGGTCAGTCCGCCGCGCTTGTTGATCTCGGCAGCCGGAATGCCGACGCTCTCGCGCGCTTGTCTCGCCGCGGCGAGCTGCGCTTCGATGGCTTCGAGTTTCCCGCGGCTGTCCTTCGAACGGGCGATGCGGTTGTCCTTCAGCGCCTTGCCGAGGGCGGGCATCTTCTGAAAGTAGGGCCTCATGGCGATTCCTGTGTGCGCGCACGCGGCGCGCGGTTAGTCACGGTTCGGCGTGTGCCCGCAGGCCATGCCCGAGATGATGATCTTCTGGACGTTCGAAGTGCCTTCGACGACCTGCAGCGACTTGGCGTCACGGTAGAAGCGTTCGGCCGGGTATTCCGTCGAGAAGCCGTACGAGCCGTAGATCTTCATGCACTCGTTGGCGGCACGCACCGCCGCCTCGGCCGCCGCGTACTTGGCGATCGAGGTCTCGAACTGGTTCGGCTTGCCCTGGTCCTTCAGCCACGCGGCGCGATAGACGAGCATCTGCGCCGCATGGTGTTCCACTGTCATCTCGGCGATCTGGGCCTGAACCATCTGGTGCTGCGAGATCGGCTTGCCGAACTGCGTGCGGTCGTTGGCGTATTGAATCGCCAGGTCGAGCGCGCCGCCGGCCACGCCCAGCGCACCGGCGGCGCAGCCCAGGCGCGTCTGGTTCAGTTGCCACATGCAGATGCGGAAGCCCTCGCCGGGCTTGCCGAGCACGTTCTCCTTGGGCACCTTCATGCCTTCGAAGACGAACTCGCCCGTGGGCGCACAGCGCAGGCCGAGCTTGGTCTCGATCGCGCGCGCCGTGCAGCCCTTCATCGTCTTCGGCTCGATGATGAAGGCGGTCATGCCCCTGTTGCCCTGCGACCTGTCGGTGTACGCGTACAGCAGCCCGGCGTCGCCGACCTGCGCCTGCGAGATCCACATCTTGGTTCCGTGCATCTCCCAGTGGTCGCCGCGGTCGATCGCATGGGTCTTCATGCTGGCGACGTCCGAACCCGTGTTCGGCTCGGTCATCGCGAAGAAGCCAAGCTGCGTCCCCGCGACCCAACCGGCGATGTACCTCTTCTTCTGCTCCGGCGTGCCGAACTTCGCCACCGTGAGCGCCGGCCCGAGGTTCTGCATGTTGAACGGCAGGCGCCACGACGCCGAGACCTTGGCGATCTGCTCGGCCATCAGCACGGATTCCATGAAGCCCATGCCGCTGCCGCCGAACTCCTCGGGCAGCGCGCAGGAGAAGAACCCGAGCGAACCCATCTTGGCCACGCGGTCGGCGCGGAACTCGTGCTTGAGTTCCTCCTGCTCGAGCGTCGGCGCAATCTCCTCGGCGGCGAAGCGCTTGGCCGTGTCCTGGATCAGTTGCTGTTCAGCGGTCAGTTCGAAGTTCATCGCGGGCTCCGGTGGCGGTTGGCTGCAACAGCGCCGTCAACCGATGATCATCAATACGGCGTCTTCCTCGACCTTGTCGCCCTTCTTCACGCGTATCTCCGAAACCGTGCCGCTGCAGGGCGCGGCGATCGCGCTTTCCATTTTCAGGGCCTCGATGATCAGTAGGTCGTCGTCTTCCTCCACCTTTGCGCCGGTTTCGACCAGGATCTCCAGAATGTTGCCCGCCAGCGGTGCCCGCACTTCCTGTGCCATGGTTGGTCTCCTCTCGAACGGATGAGCCGCTGCCGGCGCTGCCAGCGCAAGACCTCGCGCTGCGCAGCCGACGGCCGGGCATGGCGCCTTTTACCGAACGCGGCACGGTCCTCCTTTGTCGCGGATCAAACCGCGCAGGTCTGGCCGGAAAAGCCGCTGCCGACGGCGATTCGATCCAGGCTCGCGCTTGACGATGCGATGTCGCCGGCGCTTGTCCTGTAGGCTGCCTTCGCAGCCGAAACCCTTGCCACTCGCAATTCCGAACCGGCGAAGGTGCCGATGCGCATCCCGCTAGACTGCACCGTCGGTTGGACGAATCGAGAGAGGGTGCTGGCTGGGCGCTGCCCGGCCAGCTGCTTGATCAATTGAATCAGGCGCGCGAGCGCGGAACCGCCGCCGTTCAAGGATCAGCGTGAGAGCCGAAGGGGATCGACGTGCGCGCACTACGTTATGACTCGTTCGGCGCGGTCGCCGATGTCGCGCGGCTGGTCGAGACGGCGCAGCCGCGTCCGGCGCGCGGCCAGGTGCTGGTTCGCGTGCAGTACGCCGCGGTCAATCCGCTCGACTGCAAGCTGGTCGAGGGCGAATTCAGGCGGATCTTCAAGAGCAAGCCGCCGTCCGGCATCGGCACCGAGTTCAGCGGCACCGTTGAGGCACTCGGGCCGGGCGTGGTCATGCCGAAAATCGGCACGCCGGTGGTCGGCTTCATCGACCCCACCGCGCGGCCACCGGGCGCGCTGCAGCAATTCGTCGCGGTCGACGCCAAAGACGTGCTGGTGGTCGATGCGGCCGACCTGGACACCGCGTGCACGCTTCCCGTGGCCGGGGTCGCTGCGCTGCAGATGTGCCGGCTGGCAGAGGTGAAGGGCAGCGAGCGCGTGCTGGTGCACGGCGCCGCCGGCGGCGTCGGCAGCTTCGCCGTGCAGATCGTCCGTATCCTCGGCGCGCGGGCGGTGGCCACTGGCAGCCGCCTGAGCCACCCGGTGCTGGAGACCCTGAAGCCGGAGGCGGTGGTCAACTATGCGACGCAGAAGGTGTCGACCTGGGGCGGGCCATTCAGTGTCGTACTCGACTGCGCCAGCACGCTCGGCGGCGCCGACATCGCCGAACTGCTGCCCAACGGCGGACGTTACGTGCGCACGCTGCCCGCCTTTCCGTCGATGCTGCTCGACCCGATACTGAACGCGGCGCGGCCGGTCAAGCGCTTCACGCTGCGCCTGCGGCCGAACACCGACGACGTGCGCACGCTGTTGAACTGGATGCGCCGCGGCCTGCTCAGGCCGCTGATCTCCGAGCGGGTCGCGCTGGCCAACGCAGTCGCCGCGCTCGAGCAACTGCAGACCGGCCGCGCGCACGGCAAGCTGGTCGTCGGCGTCTCGTCGTAACGGCAGTCAGGCCGCGGCGGCGAAGCGGGCGAGCGCGGTGTCGGCGTCGCCCAGTTCGATCTCGATCGCCAGCAGCCGCTTGACGTAGTGCGACACGGCCAGCTCGTCGGTCATGCCGATGCCGCCGTGCAGCTGGATCGCTTCCTGGCCGATCGATCGCAACGCGCGATGCGCCATCACCTGCGCGGCGTCCAGCAGCCGCTCGCCGTCGGCGGCATCGACCCTCATCGCCGCCGCCAGCAGCAACGACTGCGCCTGCTCGTGGCGGATCGCCAGGTCCGCCATGCGGTGCGCCAGCGCCTGGAAGCGGCCGATCGGCTGGCCGAACTGCTTGCGCGTGCGCAGGTACTCGGCGGTGACGTCGAGCACGGTGCGCGCCAGGCCGACGCCCTCGGCAATGCGGCCGATGCGCGCGACGTCGCGCGCGGCGCGCCAGGCGTCGGTAGCGGCCTCGCCCTGAGCGATCACGGTCGCGCCGTCGATCTGGCCGACCACTTCCGCCGCGGCCGTGCCGTCGAACTGGCGCCAGCCGCGGCGCACTGCCGTCGACAGTGGCAGCAGGCACAGGCGCCCGCCGTCAAGAAACAGCGCCGCATCCGCATAGCTCGCGTGCGCAGCCGTGCCGCGCACTTCGCCGCCGACGACCCGTGCGTCCGCCAGCGGCACGACGATCGAGCGGCCGTCGGCAATGGCCGCCAGCGTCGCATCGCGCTCGGCTCCTTGCGGCGCGCGCGCCAGCGCGGTCGCCGCGGCGAGCGCGCAGTCGACGAACGGCTCCAGCAGCCAGCCGCGGCCGAGCGTCTGCGCCACCAGCACGCCGTCGATCAGCGGCCGGCCCAGCCCGCCGGCGTCCTCGGGCACCAGCAGCGAGGTCAGGCCGAGCTGCGCGAACTCGGGCCACAGCGGCGGCACGGCCTCCGCCGGCGATTTCGCCACCGCGCGACGGGCGTCGAAAGCACACTTCTCGCGCACCAGCCGCTCGCAGCTGGCGACGAACATCGACTGGTCTTCGGAGTAGGAGAAGTCCATGGCAATTCTTCCTGGCTAGGGGAGCACGAGGGGGCCAGCCGCGCCCCCTCGTTCCCTTGAAGGCGACCGCGAAGCGGCGCGAGGCATGTGCTCGATCCTAGAGATCGAGCACATGTTTCGCGATGATCGAGCGCTGGATCTCGTTCGATCCGCCGTAGATCGTCACTTTGCGCAGGTTCAGGTAGAAGGCCGCCGCCGGGTCCTGCTCCCAGCGCTGAGCGGCCCCGTCCCAAGCGCAGGCCAGTGCGCGACTGCCCTGCGTCTCGAGGATCAGCTCGGCGATGCGCTGGTACAGCTCCGAGCCCTTGATCTTCAGCATCGAGGCCATCGGCCCCGGCGAGCCGCGGTCGCGTGCGGCGGCGAGCACGCGCAGGTTCAGCACGTCGAGCGCCATCAGCTCGATCTCGACCTCGGCCAGCCGCGCCGCGAACAGCGGATCGGCGGCGAGGCTGCGGCCGTTGCGCACGCACTCGCCTGCCAGCCTTCTCGCGCGCGCCAGTTCGCGCTTGTTGATGCCGACATTGGCGATGCCGGTGCGCTCGTGCTCGAGCAGGTACTTGGCGATCGTCCAGCCCTGGTTCTCCTCGCCGACCCGCTGCTCGACCGGCACCTCGACGTCGTCGAGGAACACCTCGTTCACTTCGACCGAACCGTCGAGCAGGCGGATCGGTCGCACCGTCACGCCCTTGCTCTTCATGTCGATCAGCAGGAAGCTGATGCCTTCCTGCTTCTTGGCCTCGGCATCGGTGCGCACCAGGCAGAACATCCAGTCGGCATGCTGGGCCAGCGTGGTCCAGGTCTTCTGGCCGTTGACGATGTAGCGGTGGCCCCTGCGCACGGCGCGCGTCGACAGGCCGGCCAGGTCGCTGCCCGCGCCCGGCTCCGAATAGCCCTGGCACCACCAGTCCTCGGCCGACGGGATGCGCGGCAGGAAGCGGTGCTGCTGCGCCGCCGTGCCGAACTTCATCAGCACCGGGCCGACCATGCGCAGGCCGAAGGGCAGCAGCCGCGGCGCACCGGCAACCATGCACTCCTCGTCGAAGATGTGCTGACGGATCGGGTCCCATCCCGGCCCGCCCCATTCGCGCGGCCAGGTCGGCGCGCCCCAGCCCTGCGCGTGGATGATCTTCTGCCAGCGAGCGAGATGTTCGGCGTCGACGTGCTCGCCGCCGAGCACCGACGCGCGGATGTCCTCAGGCAGCGCGCGCTGCACGAACTCGCGCACCTCGGCGGCGAAGGCCTGTTCTTCGGCGGTGAAATTCAGGTCCAACGAAGTCTCCGGTGACGATGGCGACGGGCGCCGGCGGCATGGCCGCAAGCGCCCGCCGATTATCGACGCGGTCGCTGCCGCGATGCACGCACGCGGCAGGCACAGCCCGATTCAGCCCATCTTGGCCAGGATCGCGCTCATCTCGCTGCGGTTGAAGGCGCGCAGCGTCTGCGTGCGCACGTTGCCCGAAGCGCCGACCGCAAGCGCAAAGGCAGTCATCGCCGCGTCGTCGGGCGCCTCGAACGTCACCACCATGTCGTAACTGCCGAGCGTCCACATGATGTCCTTCATCGTGACGCCGGCCTTCTGCGCCGCCTCCTTCACCATGTCCGCACGTTTGACCGTGTCCTTGACGTTGCGGATGCCCTGGTCGGTGAAGTTGCCGAGAGCGATGAACGTTGCCATAGCTGTTCTCCCAAATCGATTGATTACCTTGGACGGAGCCGTGCGGCAAATCAGGCAGGACGGCGCTGGCTCCGACAAGCGTCGGCCGGCCGCATCTGGAGCGTCGATCGATTCTCAGGAGCACCCGGTCGTGGGCCCCGTTCGATGCCCGTGCAAGGTAGGCGCCGGGAAGATGGCGGTCAATCGCGGCAGGCGGCGATCAGACGGCGTCCGCTGGCCATGCGCCACGCGCGCTGCTATGCACCAATCCTCAGCCGCGCCGCTGCGACATGCGCACCAGCTTCAGCGCCAGCAGCACCCACGGCGCGCCGTGGTAGAGCAGGTCGAAGATGTCGATCGGCCGCGTCAGCGTGCCGGCGGCGAGCATCTTCAGCTTCTCCCACACGTGCGGCTCAGGCACGAACGGCGCCAGGCCGAGCGTCAGCGCGACGGCGACGAGGATCCACAATGGAATGCGGTCGAGCCAGGCCATGCGGGGAGTATGCCCGCGTGCAGCCTGGGTTGCGGTGTCCGCTTCAATCGGGATAGGGGCCGATCATCGCTGATCGGACCCCTCCCACACCACCCGGCATGCGGGTCCGCACCGGGCGGTTCGAGAAGTTGAGGTCATGACAGGCGCGGCACGCCGATCCGGTCGAAGTAAGCCACAGGCATCACGCGATTCAGCGCGAAGCGGCTGTTGCGCCACCAACGCCGGTTGTTCTGCGCGATGCGCAGCGCATCCGTGGCGGATGCACCGAGGGCCCGCAACTGCCGATACATCGTCGTGCCACGCTTCCAGTGCTTGAGCTGCAACGCACGCAGCCGGTGCCGCAGCCACTCGTCGAGTTCGCGGAACACACGCGGGGTCTGGGCCAGTCGGAAGTACTCCTTCCATCCCGGCACATACGCCCGCAGCCGCTCCGCCACCTCCGGCAGGTTGCGCCCGCCCGAGCGACGCGTCAGTTCCCGAATGCGTTGCGTGAAGGTCGCCAAGGCCGGCCTGGCCACCGCGCGTTTGACCTGCTCGCCCGCACTGAGCCACAACTCGTAGCCCAGAAACTTGCGCCCGGTCGCACACGCCACCGCCGTCTTGGCCTCGTTGACCTTCAGATGCAATCGATCGTAGAGCCGACGCAAGCCGTCCAGTACGCGCGCCCCGGCCCGCTGACTGCGCACGTACACGTTGCAGTCATCGGCGTAGCGCACGAACCGGTGCCCGCGCCGCTCCAGTTCCCGATCCACCTCGTCCAGCAGCACGTTGGCCAGCAGCGGCGACAGTGGCCCGCCTTGTGGCGTGCCTTCGTACCGCTGCATCACCATTCCGCCTTCCATCAGCCCGGCTTCCAGGTAGCGACGAACCAGCCGCAGTACGGCCTTGTCCGCCACCCTTCTTGCCAGCCGCGCCATCAGGATGTCGTGATTGACCCGATCGAAGAACTTCTCCAGATCCACATCGACCACCACCCGGTAGCCGTCCTGCACATGGCGCTGTGCTTGCAGCACGGCGTCGTGCGCACGACGTCCCGGGCGGAAGCCATAGCTGTGTTCGGAGAACGTCGGATCAATGCTGGGCTGCAGGACTTGCAGCAGGGCTTGCTGGATCAGCCGATCCGTCACCGTCGGTATACCCAACTCACGTACCCCGCCGGTCGGCTTCGGAATCTGCACGCGCCGCACCGGCTGTGGCCGGTAACTGCCGTCCAGTAACGCCTGCCGAATCCGCGGCCAGTGCGCGCGCAGGTGCGCCGCCGTCTCCGCAATCGTCAACCCATCCACCCCGGCACTGCCGCGATTGGCCTTGACGCGTTTCCACGCCGCCACCATGTTCGCGCTCGCGAGCGCCCGCGCCAGCAGGCCGCCTCGCCCCAAGCCTTCCCCTCCATCCCGCGCCGTCCGTGCTTCATCACGCCGCGCTTCGGCTCCGGCTTCACCGTCGCCTCGCCCGTGGCGCCCCGCTTGCGCGGGCTTCTGATGCCTGGCACTTCCGAGCGGCATGGCCGTCGGCTCTCCTTCTCGTTCGGCCCTTCGCCCCGTACCGGCAGCTACTACGGCCTCGGCTGACTTCTCGCTCCGGTTCATCACCGTCGCCCTTTCAGGCGCAAGGCGAGATCTCCCCAGGTAAGAACGCGATCCTTCACCGCACAATCGCCGCATCTACGCCGCCTCGCCTTGACCACCACAGCTTCGCGGTTCATTGCCCGCTCGCCCTGCTCGGCAGCGCCTTCTATGCGGTTCGTGTTCCTCGACTCGCGGCTTCGCTCCACGCTTCCTTATATGGACGCCTCCCGTGTGGCAATCGAATCGTCTTGGTTCTGGCTCGGCGAGAACGGTTGCAGTCTTATATCCGGCCTGTTGTCGCAGTCGCGGATAGTCCGGCTGCTGGCCCTGAT